>OLQB01000344.1_pt1 | contig 36559 bp, 27 predicted proteins | sample 1672681 | NCBI WGS metagenome assembly OLQB01 (sample SAMEA3136713, study PRJEB25190) | human gut metagenome | reverse complement strand
CCCATTGGGTGAAAACCTACAAAGAGCGGAAAGAGCGATTAATTCAGCTTCAAGAAGAAGAATGTGAACTGCAAGCGAATGTCATTGATGACGCACACGATCTGGGCTTTGTTGAAGGAGTAAGATATGCTCTCAACATCATGGATATGACAGACGCAGGAAAGAATAATGAGCTTTTGGAACGGCTCTTAAATATTCTTGAAAAATAAAAGAGGGGAACTTAAATGGATAAGCACGATAAGTATGAAGTTGTAAAGCAAGCATGGTTTGAAATCAATGAGCATCTCAGAAACAATAAGCAGGATTACATTGAGTATCTCAAATTTTCCGCAAAAATGTATAAGCAGCCGTATTCAGACGCTGTGTTGGTATTCCAGCAGGATAGGAATGCAACAAAGATCGCTGAGTATAAAAAATGGGGACGTCTAGGGCGATATGTAAGACGTGGCTCTCACGGCGTTGCTGTTTTTGGCAAAAATCACACTTGCAGATATTTATATGACGTCACTCAGACAGGCGGCAAAGAGTTGCCTGAGATGTGGACACTTACTGACCGCAACACACCTGAGCTGCTCAATACGCTTAATAACCGATACAATATAAACGCAGGATCGGTCAAAGAATGTATCGAAGCAATGACAGCAAACAGTATTAATTCTGCGCCTATTGCTGAGTCAGTACAAAATGCAATATCTCAAATGGGACTTGACACAAAACAGGCTGAGGTATACCGCCATTCACTGGATTCTGTGGTGCAGTTCGTTGTTTCTCAAAGATGTAATCTTTCAGGTAAAATAGATCTGTATGCCGATGTTGATGTAAGCGCTCTTGACCTTATCAAAAATGCAAGAGATATGATTCTTTTCAGCAGAGCTGTTCAGCACGCTGCCAAAGACACTCTGTTTGAAATTGAAAAAGAAGTTATCGCCATTGACCGCAAAAACGAAGCTCTTGACAATGCCAAAACCGCAAAGCAAGAAAGCACGTCTGATAGGGTTGACGATATACTCCAAGACCTTATAAAGCTTAAGTTTTCGCAAGAACAGATACTTGCATTAAAACAGGCTGTGGTGGCAGCTGCACAAAATGGTGAACATAACATACGGCATTGGGTAAGCGTCCGATATTCGCCCGACGAACTGCGGCATATATCATCTTTATTATCTGATTACTATGCTCAGAGTGTCATTGAGCAAACACTCGATCCAAAGGGCATACTCAATGATTACTATACATATGTAAATGAGCTCAATGGTCGGCTGAAGCTGTCAGATATGTTCTCTCACCATGATTATAGTGATGAACAAAAAGCCATGCTGCAGCAGGGTTTTTCTGAGGGAATTTCTATTACTGTTCTTAACGAGGTCGATGAACGGCTAACTGTAGACGAGATAAAAACATTCTTTGAGATGTTTCATCAGGCAGTTGACGGACAGATAGATCCACATGATGTTCAGATATATCTTGATAAGGCTGTAATAGAGCATTCAAAGAAGAACGTTCAAGCGGTTGAAGCTCAGGATAACTCTGTTGACACAAATTCAATTGGAATTGTCAAGGGTGAAAAATCATTTGCTGAACAGATAAATGATGTTTTAAATGGCGTATTCCCAAAATACTCAAATCTAAAGGTTTGTGATACACCACAAATTCTTGTGGATATCGGCTGTGATCGGCTTCCTATGTTGTATACGCAAAGGCATTTAAAAGACGCTCTACATGAAAAATCCCCGAACAATGCACATTGGCACGGCTTAACACTGGAACAGATATGTAATATCCCACATCTTTTAGAAAGCCCTGCCATAATAATGGACTCACTTTCTCCAAACAAAAGTGCTGATAAAAGTATAGTAATTTGTTTAAATAACGTTGATAATGATAATGCACCGATAATCGTAAGTGTTAAACCAAATGGGCAAGGCATTTATGAAATGGAAAATGTATCATCAAACTTTATCACAAGTATTTATGGAAAAGAAAATGGGTTTGCAAACTATGTTGAACGTGCTGCAAAATCAAATAATATTCTGTTTTGGGACAAAGAAAAAAGCCAAGCACTGTTCTCGTGTCAAAGGCTCCAATTGCCTGAGGCGATAAACAATCTTGACTCTAATATTATTATACACCAAAGTCGCAATATTGTCAAGGGTAAGCAACAAGAAAATAGTGCCGATATAAGTTCAAATGATGTTAAATCATTCACTACTTTATCCGAGCCTACGATAACCTGTGAATGGAGCGAAAGCAACTACTTTGAGGACGGCAAGACCTACAGTGTTGCAGAATTTGACACGCTCATGGAACAGGCTGACAGTGAAATGGTGGCAGGAGCAAAGGCTGCAATAGAGAAGTACGGTTCAGCAAAAGCATGGTATGAAGCAGACGCTGATGACGAATTCTCACAGTTTATGGGCTATGATAAGGTCAAGTTTACTATCAATATGCCTGACGGACAAACGATCACTGAACGCCAGGACGCAGGTGACGGATACGGCGGCGTTATTGATTTTCTGAAAAGATACTCAATATACAGCTCGATCATACCTGAGCTTGAAGCTGCAAAAGCCGCACATATGGCAGACCTGGTCAATGAAGTGCCTACACCTACAAATGAAACACAGCCTGAAATAGACAAGCTTTTGGGCAGGCTTAAGCTTGATTGTGATTACTATCTGAAAACAGGTGCAGAAAAGCACTTGTGGGCAGAAACAGTTGAAAAACAGATAGCTAAGATCAATGAGCTGTATGAGAAAATGCCTGAAAACGCCTACTTCACCAGAGAACAGATTGATGATTATGAAAAGAAAATGCTGGCAATCAAAAATGGCGAAGTCGAAAAACCTATACCATATGAAACGCCTACAATTGCTAATAATGTTCTGTCTGAAGAAAAAAAGACAACACCGCCTGTTTCTGAAAGCACCCCTATATCTCCTACATCTGATGAACAGATTTCACTCTTTGAAACACCCCCTGCTTCTGAAACCGTCACTATACCTGATAAAGATGTCAAAACCGAAAAGGTAGAAAATCCAAAGAAAAATGTCAAGGCAAGCACATACCACTTTGACCCTGACAATGTTGTTGTGGGCGGAGCTGCTGCTCGATGTGACGCAAATATAGCTGCTATTGAAACATTGCTGAAAATAGAGAGTGAAAAGCGGCTTGCGACACCTGAAGAACAGAAGATAATGGCTAGATACTCAGGTTGGGGCGGAACTGCTCAGGCTTTTGTTGCGGATAATGAGAATGTTTCTGCTGACAGTTGGGGAGCAAGGCAGACTCGTTTAAGAGAACTTCTGACCGCAGATGAATATACCGCAGCAAGATCATCAACACTGACAAGCTTCTATACGCCGCCAGAAGTCATAGACAGCGTATATCTTGCTTTGGAAAGATTTCAATTTGAGGGTGGAAACATCCTAGAGCCTAGCATGGGCGTTGGAAACTTTTTTGCAAAAATGCCTGATGAAATGAGGGCAGATTCAAAACTTTACGGAGTTGAGCTTGACAGCATTTCAGGACGAATAGCCAAGCAGCTCTACCCAGAGGATAATATCCAGATAAAAGGGTTTGAAAAAACAACATTCAAGAATAACAGCTTTGACGTGGTCATAGGTAATATACCTTTTGGAGATTATGGCATTGCAGACAAAGCCTATGACAAATACCACTTCAAAATCCATGACTATTTCGCTGCAAAAGCAGTAGATAAGGTGAAGCCTGGAGGAATTGTTGCCATTGTGACTTCAAAATTCACAATGGACAAGAAAAATGATAAAGCAAGAAAGTATCTTGCCGAACGCTGTGACCTTTTAGGCGCAGTAAGACTTCCCTCTGGAACGTTTAAAGACGCAGACAGTGTTACAACAGATATTATCTTTCTGAAAAAAAGAACAACAATGACATCTGTTATACCAGACTGGGTACACGTTTCAGAAACAGCCAACGGCATTCCTTGCAATCAATATTTTGTGGATAACCCTGATATGGTACTTGGTACTATGTCGTGGGACGAGCGTATGCGAGGCAAATATGGAGCAGATAGCAAGGTAACGACCTGCTATGCAAATAGTGACACTCCCCTTGCACAGCAGCTCATAAATGCCATTTCAAAAATAGACGGCGTTATTGATACTGTGGAAACTGAGCTTGACAATGGGACAGCTGAGATACTCCCTGCTGATCCAACTGTCAGGAACTTCACTCATACCATTGTTGACGGAGATCTTTATTTCCGTGAAAATGAAGTAATGGTCAAGGTCACAGAAACAGGCAAATCGCTTGAACGCATGAAAGGGCTTCATACTCTAAGGCAAGCAACTATGGAGCTTATCAATGCCCAGGCTGACGGCTGCACTGATGAACAGCTTGCAGAGCTTCAGAAGAAGCTCAACAGCACATATGACAATTTCAGAACAAAGTTCGGAAACATTACGGACAGCGCCAATTCACGCTGCTTTTCTAATGATGATGACTACAATACTTTAGCAGCACTTGAAGTTGTCAACGTGGAAAATAAGACAGTTGAAAAGGCTGCAATATTCACAAAGAGAACGATACTTCCAGATATTCCAGTTTCAAAAGTTGATACAGCACTAGAAGCACTTCAAGTGTCAATGGACAGATTGGGCAAGGTCGATATTATCTATATGTCACAGCTCACAGACACTACGCCTGAAAAGGTTATTGCTGACCTTGGTAATGAAATATTCAGAGATCCTGCCAAAGTTAAAGACAATGACCCATATTCAGGCTATACGGAGTCATCTGAATATCTGTCAGGCAATATTCGTGATAAGCTGAGAATAGCCAGAGATCATGCGGAACATATCGACAGCAGCTACAACAAAAACGTAGAAGCACTGATGAAAGTTGTGCCAAAAGACCTTGAAGCCAGCGAGATATCCGTAAGGATCGGCGCTAACTGGATCGATGTTGCAGATTATAATAAGTTTCTAAATGAGTATGCACACGCAAACACCTATTACTACCCTGTCACAAGAACAAAGCTTGGAGAATACAAAATAGAGGGTAAAACATCTGATCGCTCAGTTGCTGCCACTGAAACATTCGGAACATCAAGAATGAACAGCTATCAGATATTTGAAAATCTTCTTAATCAGCGTGATATTTTAGTTCGTGACAGACGAGAGGAGGGCGATAAGGTATGGTACGAGATAAACACTAAAGAAACACAGCTTGCAAAAGAGAAAGCTCGACTAATGAAAGAAGCGTTCAGAAATTGGCTGTGGGAAGATATGGGCAGGCGTGAAAAATACGTTGCAAAGTATAACTATCTGTTCAATTCCATAAGGGGCAGAGAGTATGACGGCTCACATCAAACCTTTCCAGGCATGAACGCATCAATAACGCTGCGGAAACATCAATCAAATGCTATAATGCGTGCAAAGCTTGGTGGAAACACGCTCTTTGCACATGAAGTTGGTGCAGGAAAAAGCTTTGAAATGGTTGCAACTGTAATGGAGAAGAAACGTCTTGGTCTTATAAACAAAGCCTGCGTAGTTGTACCAAAGCACCTTACGCTGCAAATGGCGAGTGAGTGGCTGCGGCTATATCCAAATGCAAAACTGCTTGTGGCAAAACCTGAAGACTTTACCAAAGCCAATAGAAAGCGTTTTATTGCAAGATGTGTTACTGGTGACTATGACGCCGTGATAATGTCATTTACTCAGTTTGAAAGAATACCTATGTCAGACGAGTACAAAGAGCAGTTCATGCAAAAAGAACTTCACGATATCATGAGTGCGATATCCGAAGCAGGGAGAAAGGATAAATCATCAGTAAAAGCCCTTGAACGTCAGAAGAAAAACATAGAGGAAAGGCTTGAAAAGCTGCTTTCTTCTCCAAAAGACTCATCATTGTGTTTTGAAAAGCTCGGCTTTGACTATCTAGTGTGCGATGAAGCACATAACTATAAGAACTGCTTTGTTTCTACAAAAATGTCAAATGTGGCAGGCGTACAAACAACAGCAGCACAAAAATCAGAGGATATGCTGATGAAAACTCAGTATCTCAACAACAAGTACGGCTGCAACAATATACTTTTTGCCACAGGTACACCTATAAGTAATTCCATGGTGGAATTTTACGTTATGCAGCGTTATCTCAGACCAGATCTTCTCGAAAAAGCAGGATTGCAGAACTTTGACGATTGGGCAAGCACATTTGGTGAAGTTGTATCGCAATTAGAGATAAAGCCTGCAGGAAACGGCTTTCAAATGAAAAATCGTTTCAGCAAATTCGTAAACATACCTGAGCTTATGCAGATGTATAAGGAATTCGCTGATATTCAAACAGCGGATATGCTGAAACTTCCTGTGCCAAAGCTTGAAACAGGCAAGCCGATAGTAGTGACCTCAAAGCCAGACGAACGTCAAAAAGCATACATGAAAGAGCTTGCCACACGTTCTGAAACGATACACAGCGGTACTGTCGACCCACGGCAGGACAATATGCTGAAAATAACTCATGAAGCACGCTTGCTCGGTCTTGACACTAGATGTATTTTCAAAGACGCTCAGCCTGCACCAGACAGCAAAGTGATGAAGCTTATCGATAACCTCGAAAAGAACTACAAAAACACTATGACAGAAAAAGGCGTTCAAATAGTATTCTGTGATATCGCTATCAACGAGGACGAAACACACTTCTCTGTGTATAAAGCTATAAAACAGGCACTTATGGAGCGTGGAATACCAGAGAAAGAGATCTGCTTTGCAGGCGACGCAAAGACAGACAAGGCTAGGGACGAAATGTTCAAAAGCCTGCGCAAAGGCGAAAAACGTTTTATCATCGCAAGCACTTCAAAGCTTGGAACTGGCGCAAATATTCAGGATAGGATCTGCGCAATTCATCACCTTGATATACCGTGGAAACCATCAGACCTTACCCAGCAGGACGGACGTGGAATACGTCAAGGCAATATGTTTGCTGAGGTAGCAATATATCATTACCTCACTGAAGAAACATTTGACGCATACATGATGGGCATTATAACAAACAAGGCGAAATTCATAAATCAGATCTTGACCTCAAAAAGCCCTGCAAGAGTTTCAGAAGATGTTGACGAAATGGTACTTACATACTCCGAAATGCAGGCTATAGCAAGCGGTAATCCTATGATAAAAGAGAAAATACAGCTTGACAATGATGTTGCAATGCTGAAAACCCTTGAAGCAGAACACAAAAAATCAATTTACAAAATGCAGGAGTTGGCAGAGAAAACTTTGCCGAAGCAGATAACACATTACTCTGAACTTCTCGCAAAATCCAAGAGTGATATGTCTAAATATCAGGAACAGCAGGCGCTGAACAAGGAGTTTGAAATGACAATAGGCGGCGTCAGATACGATAAGAGAGAAAATGCAGGAGAACAAATTGCCGTGGCAATGGCAAAATGTACTGCCACAGGTGAGCCTATAGAGCTTGGAACGTATCGTGGCTTTAAAGTCACAATAGAACGAAATCCGTCAGCAAATACATTTTTTGAGCTTGATACGCCTTGTATCGCTGTTCTCCACGGAGAGCTTACTTATTCATGTGACGTTGCCACAGATAATGGCGTGGGAAATGTCAGAAGAATTGAAAATCTTGCAGGAATACAGATAAATCAGAAGCTGTGTTCTCTTGAAGAACAGCTTGAAAAAGCAAACAAGGATCTTTCAGAAGCTCAGCAAAATATGCTCAAACCATTTGAGCATGGTCAAGAATTAGCCGAAAAGACAAAACGTCTTGAATATGTCAATGCACAGCTCAGTGGAAATTCGCAGAATAAAAACCACACTCCTGAAAGTGCTATAGAATTTAGGTTTCACAACAATAAATATCAGGCATTGATCGGCACTAATGAAAAATCAGAATGGTGTGATGTAGTATCAAAGGGTGGCAAGCTCATCGCTTCATCAGATACAAAGATCTATAATCTGTCTGAAAAAGAAAGCGATCAATTCCGCAGCTATGTGTTTAATGGCGGCAAAACTGACACAAGCAAGAATAATTCCTTACTGGAAAAGCTTAAGCCAAAGGCGCTTAAATTATAAAACATTGAGAGGAGGTGAGGGTATATGATAGACAGAAGATACGAATCAGGCAAAAGCTTTGTCATGTACTCTAAAGAGGAGCTTGAAGCCGCACGGCGAACAGATATGGTCACATTTCTCGAAAGCCACGAAGGTTTCAGCTTTAAATCGTCAGGCGGTTGGTATATAGGGATAGAGCATGACAGTCTTAAAATCAATCCAGACCGCTATACCTGGCACTGGTATTCAAGAGATCTGTTTGGAAAAGGTGCTATCGACTGGCTCTGCAAAGTTGACGGATATGGTTTCAGAGATGCTGTATCACGACTCATAGGGGATAGCTGCAGTATACGAGCCTCACCCGATTTAAAAGCCAATGAGCAGCATTATCCGAAAAAAGTTAAGAAGCCAAAAGCTGAGCTTACACCGCCTCAGCCTATGCAGGGCAAATGCCGTGAGCTTTACGCCTACCTCAACATCACAAGAAAGCTGCCTGCCGATATAATTTCATACTGCGTCAGCAATAAGCTTATTTATCTTGATGTAAAAAAGCGAGCTATATTCTGCGGCTATGATAAGACAGGAAAAATGCGATTTGCCGAGGCGAAGATCACAAATACCTTTAACAAATACTATCCGCAGAATATTGAAGGCAGCACTAAGGATTATAGTTTTTATGTTTCCGCAGTGCCCGGCTCTTATGGATATGACCCTGCAAAGATATATGTGTTTGAGGCTCCCATTGACCTGTTGTCACACGGCGCTTTAATGCAGCTTTCAATGAGAAAACAATGCTCAGCTATCGGTCAAGGGGACAAATACCGTCCTGACTGCTGGCTTGGCGTAAACAGAGTATCCCTTTCAGGCTGTTCTGACATAGCACTTAAGCAAAGACTATCTGATGATCCTCGTATCACACAGATAGTCTTTTGTCTTGATAATGACGAAACAGGACAGCAGGCAACGGAAAAGCTTATGAACAAATATTCACAGCAGTATACCGTTTCAGTCAGCATACCGCCTTACGGCAAAGACTGGAACGATACACTCAAGGCTGTGGTGTCAGCACATTCAAAACTAACAGATAAAACAAAAACGGAGGAATGAATTATGAAACTGAAAGAAAAAATCAAAGAAAAGAGCATAAAGCTTAGTGCTCGTATATTCGGAATTATGACAGCTTGTCTGTCATCAGCCATTGCAGCCTTTGCCGATGTTGAAACAGACGCAACCTCAGGTGTATGGGCTTCGGTCGCCACCTGGATCACCAAAAACAAAAATGGGCTTTCCATTGCAGCCAAAGCACTGCTTGGACTGTGTCTGGTCGGCGTTGTTATATGCCTCGGTGCAAGCGGCAAAAACGGCATATCCTCAGTCAAGGGATGGCTTATCGCTATCGGCGTGGCTGCTGCCCTGCTCGTTTTCGGTGACGCTTTCCTTGACTCAATATATGTAGCTTGATCTGCACGGACACATAATTGTGTGTGTCCGTAAAAGCGTTATTTTTAACGTTTTTACGGGCATACACAGATAGACAGAAAGGAGTATTATTTTGAAGTACATGAAAAGCAAAAAGGTATGGTATCAGCTTATATTCATCACCGCCATTGTTATGAGCGGCTGCGGCAGTATACAGGCTTGTGCAGCAGAACTGGGATATACAGGGTGTTCCTCAGAGATTTTGAAAATGGTAACAATAAAGAATCATTTTCGTGATCTGTTGATAAATATAGAATTTAACATACTGAGTTTTCTTTGTGATGTGATAGATTACTTTGATAAGGCTGTCAAAACATTACTCAAACTCAATTTCTTCGACTACCTGTCGGACGAATTCAGCTTAAGTCAAATGCAAACAATTATTCTGTCTATTATGAGCCTTGCACTCGTTTTTGGAGCGTGTGCTCTCGTGATATTCAGAAATAAGATCAAGGTGTCTGATTTTCTGATGAGTATTTTGGTTGCAACTATACTGCTTGTGGCTTTTCCGGCATTCATATCTTCTTGCAACTCACTTCGCAGCAAGGGTATAACAACAGCACAGAACATAAAGATCAATGATCAATCTGAACAAACAACGGTCGACAAAGACGGCACAGTCACTGTCGGAACATTGGGCAAGGATCTTCTGGCGTCGGGAATATATGACGTTGAAAACAGCGTTGATAATAAGAAGATGATGACTTACCTCGATACTGTGGGCAGTTCAGGAAATGTAAAGGACATTCAGATAACAGGTGGAATTGAGCCTGACGATAGCAAATCTTGGACTACCCGTTATCTTACAGATATACATGACGTATATCCTAAGCAGAAAAAGTACAATAGTCTAACCACAGAGAATATGATGTCCCTTTTAGGACTTGAAAATGAATATAATGTTCTAAAGAATGCAAATGGAGAGCTTATACTCAGTGCAGATTATGGTGCAAATATGCAGGTATACTGTTCTGTATACAGCACATCAGGCTCAATATACGGAAGCGTTCTGTCTGAAAAAGATTATGAAACATTTTTGTCAGCTTCTATTGGTGACGCTTGTCCTTATGGTGCTACACTTGGAGATCTGCATTATCCAGACGGCAGCAGGATAACAAATGTCATTAACTATAATACATATCTTCGTGACCTTATAGCAAACCACCCTGCTGTAGCTGCCGCAGGCAAAACGCAGGAGGTAGGAGCAAACGCACATACTGTTGAGGAAGCACTTGACATTATCAAAGATGATGTTATAAGGGAGCTTAACATAGCGGCAAATACAAATACCGCCAAAGATGCAGAACCAGTAAATGCAGAATATCAATCTTTTCCTCTTTTTGACGAGGAAGATTATGATGATCTTAATTCGGTAGAGCAGATCATACGCAGAAATATAACCAGCGGCTACACGGTTGACTGTTTATATTATTATCATATCGACTTCTGGTTAACCTTTGTGCTTATGCTTGCAGTGGCTATCTGCCTTATTTTCAGCGGAATAAAAATAGCAACTACGCTATTTGAAATAATGTTTGCACAGCTCATTACACCCTTTATCATAGCAACAGACCTTAACGGCTCAGGCAGGGCTAAAAAAGCTATCCAGAATATGCTGCTTTCAAACATAATTCTTATGATAGTTGTAATTCTTTTAAGAATATACATAGCCGTTATATGGGGCATAAAAGGTTCGGAATACGGCAGCAATTTTGCGGTAATGCTCATAGTTATAATAGCAGGCGCAAAGTTTGTTATAGACGGTCCAGAGGTGTTGACAAAGCTGTTTGGCATTGACGCAGGAGTTAAATCAGGTGCAGCCACAATGATGGCAATAAATCAATCAATGCAAATGGGCAGTTATGCCACAATGGGACTTGCTCGTGCAGGCAGCACAGTTATCCACGGTGCTGGAAGTGTTGCAAAGCATACCGCAAGCAGTGCTGTTGGTGCAGCCAAAGGCTTTGCAGGAGGAATTTACGGTGGCGTACAAGGAGGCTCAACTGTACCCGGAAAGATAGGAAAAGCCATAGGCGGTGCGTCGGCAGGTACTGTTGCAGGAGCGGTCGGAGGTGCTTTCGGACACACTGACGCAGGAGCAAAGGCAGCTTATGCAGCAACAAATCCAAGCTCAATAAAAGATACATTCTCAAATGCAAAAGACAACATTGCCAATAACGTAAAAGAGTCTGTAGGAGAGGGCTTTTCATCAGGCGGCGCAGGCAGCGCTTCAAAGGGTGCTGACGGAAAGGACGGCTTAAATGGCACTAACGGCATGAATGGAGCTAAAGGCGACAGAGGTGCGCAAGGCGCAGCAGGCAAAGACGGCACAAATGGAACTGACGCAAGAGCCGATAACAACAATGGAAACAGCAACAATAACAGCAATAATAACGGCACATCTCAGCCTGCCCGTGGCAGTGGCTTTGACGCCCCAACACCATCAGGTGAAAATAGCAACAATGCCGCAAGCAAGAGCGGCAGCGGTTTTAATATTCCAAATCCTGCAAGCAGCAATAACGCCAGTGCAGGAAACGGCGGCAGCAGCTCTGACGCTCCAAAACCGACAAACAGCAGCAACAGCAGTGAGCCGAATAATAACAGCGGCAGCGGCTTCAATAAGGAAGGAGAAAACTAAGCTATGGGAGTAGTACCGAAAAAAACTAAAACGGAGCAGCGTATATTTAGACACATAAACCTTACCAAAATAGTTGGCTTTATAGTTACTCTTTTGGTAGCCTCGCAGTTATCGGGAATGTTGGTCAGCTCTAAGCTTGGCATTCCTTTTATCATATTCTGTGGCGCAGTGTTTATTATTATGAGCGGCAAAAGCCCCTCTGACCCCTGCAAATGCTTTGCAGAGGCTTGGCTTGAGTGGCTCAGCTATCTTATGACAAATAAAACGCTGCATAAGCACAAGGAAGGAGAACAAAATAATGAAAAAGAAGTCATCGACATTGAAAAGTAAAATCGAAACTTCCAAAGGCTTTGCGAGAGAAAAAAAGACCAAAAAGCTGAAAGATGATCCGTCAAGCATAATGTCACGTCTGTCATTTGAAAGCATACATAACGGAATAGTCGAGCTGAAAGTAAAAGGCAAGCCGCTCAAAATGGGCGTGCTTGCGGTATCGGGAATGGATATATTTGACCTTAATGACTATGACCGCAACACTGTTTTCAATAATTTTGCGAAAGCAACATTATCCATAGGCACAGGTCACAAGTATGTTTTCACATCAAAAACGCCATATCTTGCTAACCAAAAAGCTTTTATAAAATACAAAAGTCAGCAAAGCATAAACAGATATTCCGAATATCTGCTCAACGAACAGTACGAGCTGTTTGACAGCTTTGAGAGCAGCCATTTTGACAGGATGGCGTATCTTTTCATATACTCCGATGACGAGAAGAAAATCTATAACGGTGCACAACGTTTTATCAGCCATATGCGAGATATAGACGTATCGTGGTGTTCCGATGATGAAATAATCGTCACGCTTAACAAGATTATCTGTCTGAATACAGAAAATCAGCAGCTATCTGAAAAAGGCAGCCTGAATGAGATCATTTTACCTGAGAAGATAACTTTTCGACCTAATTACTACAAAGTAAATGATGTATATGCACAGACGATAGTTGTTTATGATTATGCAGCGGAAATCGATGACCTCAAGCTGGCTCAAATGGTAATACAATCTGATGATACCATAGTATGGGATATAAGCATATCTGAAAAGGATAAAGTCATAGATGAGATAAGTGCATCCCTGCGTGAGTTAGAGTCACGAGGAGGAATTATTCAAGATGCTGCCGATAAGATAGATACAAATACCGAGTATCAAAAGCTTGAGATCATTTATCAGAACATAAAAAACGGCAATGAGCAGATATATTATGTTACGCTCAGGTACATTCTGAAAGACGCCTCACTTAGCTCCTTGAGCAAGCGTTCAAAAGAGCTAATCCATGAGCTGCAGCTCAGTGGTCTGTCTGCGTATATACCGACAAATACCACACAGCATGAGTTTCTTTCTGTTATCGATGATAAAAGCAACACTATTCAGACACCGTTTCCTGTTTTTGATACACTGTCAAGGCAGTTTCCTTTCTATTATCAGTCACATATCGATGATACAGGACTTTTCTTTGGATTCACGGAAACAGGCGGTTTGAATATTCTAAACACGTTTAAAAGGACAAAGACCCGTAACTCATTCGATCTGCTTGCGTTTGGTCTGAAGGGCGGCGGAAAATCAGTTACTTTCAAATCAATGCTTGAGGATCAGCTGCTTTTGGGCAATAAAGTAATGGTACTCGATATCGAAAGTGAATATCAGCCTATGGCTAAAGTTTACGGCGGACAGACAATAAAAATCAACAGCAGCTCAAAAATAAATCCCCTTCAAATATGCAAGGTAGTCGATGCAAGAGTTGATGATGAAATCTCACCTGAGGACGAGGCAAGAGAGAATTTTGCCACAGAGATGTCACGAATACGCACATTTATGTCTATGTATATACCTGAAATAGATATGTATACTATGGAAATCTTCATGGATCTTGTGACAGAATGTCTATCTGACAAGGGCATTTTCCCCGAAACAGATATAACACTTTTTGAGCCTGATAAGTTTCCCTGCTTTACCGATGTGAACAACAAAGTCACTGAAAAGCTGTCACAAACGGATTCACTGCCTAAAAGAAAATATGACGCATACTGTAATATACAAGTATACATAAAGCAGCTTTGTGGCAAGGGTGCATACGCCGGTATGTTTGACGGAGTAACGAACATTGATGTAAAAAGCAACGATCTTATCATCTTCGATGTTAAGAGCATCAGTGAAATGGCTGACAATGTTTATAACGCACAGTTGTTCAACATACTCACTATAATGTGGGCTACCATATGCAAAAACATAGGATATAATCAAAACGTTATCAATCCATGGGATATGCGAAACGTTGTGTGCCTTATTGATGAAGCACACCGTTTCATTTCCGTAAAATACCCTCAGGTAACGGAGTTTATAGAAAAACTATGTCGCCGTACACGAAAATATTTTGCAGGGCTATGGTTCGCAACGCAGTCGATACTTGACTTTATCCCAGACGGAAATCTTGCGGCAGCTGGCTCAATCAAGGTTATTTTCTCACTTGTCCAGTACAAAATGATACTCAAACAATCGCCGGAAAGCATTGAAATTCTTCATCAAGCCTTTCCTCGTTTTTCATATGCAGAGCTCAGAGAAAGCACAGCATTTGAACCGGGACAAATGCTTTTGTCGTTGGACTCGGACAGAGATAAGCTCCATTGCAGAAGAATAGTCGGAGCAAGACAGCTATTGTATATGGGCAATGCTCAGGACAGGATCGAGATCATACACAACTGCTTTTCTCATTATTATAATGAGCACACTAAGCAGGAATACGGTCTTATGCTGAGAAAAATGGACGCTGATTATTTCAGAAAATGCTTTCTTGCAGAAACATATTCTTACCTAAAAATCGAACAGCACATAAGCCAATATATCGACACTGTGATCATTCAAATGGTTGATAATATTATAAAAGAACTTCTTCAGGCAGCTGGAACGGAGGCGACAAAATGAAAGTAGTAAGTCCAAAAGCGAGCAGTAAGATATATAAGATATTCACTATTGTTACTGCTGTTCTGGCTGTTTTGTTTCTCACATCCAACAGTTGGATAGCCTCACTTACATACAAAAGCAAAAGCAACGGCTATAACAAAACAATGTCACTTAACGGCTATAATATCAAGGTGACAGACGCAGCGTATTACGACAATGTATGCGAATTTGTCATAAAGTGCCGCCTTTCAGGGTCTGACACTGGAGCTACATATCCTGAGGTTACGGCTGTAAATTTTGACGACGACCTTACAGATCATAAGTTCACAGCAGGCAATAAGTATGACGATTATTCAAGAAAGATCACAGTAAAAAATCCGCCGTCGAATTTCAAAATAATGCGTGTGGTTATTAAAACTTCTATGCCTGACACAAAATATGATGACGCATATGACGAGTTTGGTGAGAAGATACCGGCGCACACCGAAAAAGGGAAAACTATCACACTTAGAGTAACTATAGACAGAAAAGATATGCAGACCCACGCCGTGAAAATAGTTCCGGGGTACTCTGAGGAAAGCTCAAATGCGAACACAACAAGCAGTTTATACAACTCTGAAACATCTAAAATCACGAGCCAACAAGCTGTAGCAGTGACAACACAAGCTACAGCACCAACCACACATGATCTGAGTGAAAAGGCTGCCGAAGCATCTCAAACGAGCAGGACTACCACGGAGAAACGACAGCCTGCAACAGCAGAAATGAACACGCAGCCTGCCGAAACAAGGGATTGCAATGAGCCTGCATATGCGCCGCCGCAGACCACCGGCACGACACATAAAGAGCCTGCATATGCACCACCGCAAACCACAGCAGCAACACATAATGAGCCTGCACAAGCTGAAACCACCACAACACAGGCAAGGGTATATTCCATAAAACTCACAACAGAATTTGAGTACAATGACGTTCAGATCAAGATAGGCGAGCACACTCAGCTTCGTGCAGAAGTCAAACCCGATAACGCCGTAAATAAAAACGTAAAATGGGAAAGCAACCGTCCAGACATAGCAACAGTCGACAGTAATGGAAGGGTCACAGCAGTTGCAAAAGGCAAAGCTATCATATCCGCAGTAACAGAAGATAAGGGCTTGCAGGCAAGCTGTATGGTGACCGTCAAGGAATAGAAAAGAGGTAATAAAAATGCTATTTAACAACTCGTCAAATAAAATAAGAATCATAGGATTCTTGGTTTCAGAAGTAAAAATCATCAATGCCTATGCAATAGAATTTCTTATATCCGTACCGAGAAAAGTCAAAAAAGGAGAGCAAGGATTTAATGATGTTTTCACTGTATATGCCAACGAGGCAAGCACGATCTCCTTTGCAAAAAATCATTTGCACAAAGGCTGTGTAGTAGTTGTAAAGGGAGAACTGAGGACCTTTACGGACAAATCAGTGAAGATATGCAGCAGTGATATAACCATTTCGTCACAGAACAAGTGAGGTGAAAACGTTGGAGAATATTCTTTTTGAATACCCGGTACGAGAAGATAACGGTTCATTAGATGAAGAATTTCAGGTATTAAAAAAGCAGCTAACAAAGCTTAAATATGCCGTGATGATATCATCTTTTTGTGCATTGGCGATGTATTTTTTATCTGCATTTTTTGCAAAAGCAGAACTGATTTTTTATTTTCTGACAGCACTTTTTGTGTGTATCGCAATGATAACAGGCAAAATTTTTGTGCGGTATCCTAAACATTTTTTGCACATAAAAGCTACAGAAAATGAACTGGAGATCACATACTATAAAGACAAAAAAAGTACACACACTTTTGCGTATGGTGAAATAGAAGAAATACGTTTTGCAGATAAAAGTTATACGGCTGTCTGTATTAAACGTGAGGGCAGAAAGCCGATATTGTTCGAGCTGAATAAGGATACACCTGAGCAGGGCTTTTTCCTTTTTACCATTCAGAAAATACTGCCTGCTGTTTGCAAAACAAACAGCAAAGCGATAGCTAAAGAATTTGGAAATGAAGATGATTATTACAACAGAATTTACGAGGGGAATAATTAAAAATGGATATAATCATACGCAATATCCCTGAGAATATGATAGATAAAATAGACAATATAGCAAAAGCTGAGGACTTATCACGGAACGCATTACTTTCAAAACTAATATCAGATTTTGTGAAAAGCAATGACGATTTTGTTGTAAATATTCTTCCGCCTATCGTTCGTGCGTTAGTAAATCAGGAGCTTGACCGCCTTTCAGAGGGCGCAAATTCCACTATAAATAATGTGTATATTGCAGCGCAAAAAATGATAAATACAACAGAAAAAATCGAAAATCTGCTTACAGAAACGATAACAAATTCTGAAGAAAACTCAATTACAAATGAAGAAATTCTCAGGGTGCTTGAAATTTCGGACAAAGGAAATTCATAAACAGGGCAGTTTTGTTTACACAATAGAAATATATACAAATTATTACAGCATGAAAAATATCTAATTCGTATATAAAGCGGTAAATAATAGGAGCTTTCGTATATAAATCATATATAAAATTTGAGTTGTGATATATAAATAATATATAAACTGCCATTATATACAAAAAATCGTATATAAATCGTATATAGAAAAAGACCTGATGATATCACAGTACCCCACCTGAAACCTCGGTTCTACCGAGGTTTCCAGCAGGCACGATATCGTGCCTTTATGCTCTTGACCCACACCTCTAACTTAGATATCACAAAATAAAATCAAACTACACGGAAAGGTTGGATGAAAAAATGAAAAGCAAACCTATCAATAAACTGCTTTCTTTTTCCGAGCAGGATTTTCAAAAGTTTGTGGAGATAAAGAATCTAAAAGACTTTTCAACTTACAGTGATTGTCTTGCATTTCTGATAGACAGCACTTACAGTAAAGTAAAACATACAGCAAGCGTTGATCGCTTGGCGAATATAGAAAATGATATTGAAAAGCTGCTAATGATCGCAAAAGAAAATAACAGCATGATATATCAGGAGCGTGACGGAATTAATACGCTCCTGCACTTCTATGAAGTGCAGGAATTCCACTCAGCCGACAAGCGTCTGAGTGACAGCGAACCGCATGACGTCATGTCACGATCAAATGACAACTACAAGAGCATCGTACATCAGCGCTCAGTTGATAAGGGTGCAGACTCCCTGCAAGACGAACAGAGTGACTAATAATGACACCAGGAATATTTCACAAATGCAAATTCGTATACAAGTGGCGAATAAGCGGTGACGGTGGCAACAAGATATTCGATTTTCTGGACTATATGCTCCGCCCTGAAGCTTTTGAGCCGAACAAACACGCCAACGAAATGGAGTATGTATATTCAGAATTTGTACCAAACGAGAAAAGTCAGGCTCAAAACATAAAAGCTGAACGCTCATTAGGTGCTTTCACAAGCACACAAGATAGTCTGACTCCTGCCGATATAGACAAGATACGTCAGCTTGAAGCTGTCAGCCGCTCTGAGGGCTGTCCGAAATATGCAGGAGTTATCTCATTTGATAACGCATATCTGCGGCAGAATAATTTCATAGTCGGCAATCAGCTCAACCGCCAGGCACTTATTGAAGCCGCACGAAAAGGCATTAACAAAATGATAGACAAATCAGAAAAGCTGGATGCAAGTAACTGCTACTGGGTCGGCAGCATTCACGTCAATACAGGTAATGTACATATCCATTATCAGCTTCTTGAATATCACCGACTTGAGGATAGACGCATTACATACAAAAACAAAGGTCAAGACGATATCGAGCAGAAAGCTTTCAACGCTTTGAAAACTGAAATGACGCACTTCATTGACAAAAGTGCCGCCGCTGCTAACCTTACTGAATTTCAAAGAAACGTGCTTGCACCTCATATCAAGTCCGAGTTTGCAAGCAGTATTCAAAAAATAAACGCACTTATCGACAAGCTTCCTGATGACCTAAAAAACAGCGGCAAGCAGTGGTGGTATGCCAAACAAAATGATGTGACAAAAAACGAGATTGACAGTTGTATCAGGTCTGTCATATCAGAAAATCAAACATTACAAATAATGTTTGACACATATCTTCATAAGCTCGACAGCACACAAGCAATGTTCCGAAACAGATACGGACAAAATTCAAGGTGGGCTGAGTATAAAGAACATCAGCTTCACGATCCGTCAGGGTTTTACTCCAGAGTAGGAAACTCATTTCTTTCTATCTGCCGTGAATACTACAACACAAAGAATGTCAATTTTGAACCACCTGAGGATCTGCAATCCCATATAGCTCTTGATAATACTTCTTACTTTCCAAAAACGAAAACGTATCTGTCTGAAAAAGAAAGCGAAGGCTTTTCTGAGAAAAATGAGCCTGACTACAACAACAGTATTTCCTCGCAGAAATCAAAAGTGTATCTGTCTGAAAATAAAAAAGATGATTTAGAGGATGCTATGACTTATGACTCTTTAGAAGATATCCCTGATGATTTGGAAATGTACCTATCTTCAAGAAATTATGATGAGTTGTATGAACCAAATGCTCCTGACTACAGCACGGATATTTTTCCGCAAGAGCCCGAAGCGTATCTGTCTGAAAATGATAAAAGCGATCAGGCAGTGGAACATCTACGCATAGATTGGAGCAAGAACTATAAGCTTGCCCTCGACTATATGTACGGAAATGAACAGAACAAATCAGCAGTCATAAAGAAAGACCCCGAAAAAGCTTTTGAAATACTCTCAATAGAAAGCAAAAGCGGAAATATTATCGCAACATATGACATAGGCAAGCTTTATGACAGCCAAATGCTAAAATCCAATGACGGCGATACACTAAGTCAGCAATATTACAGCAAAGCCTTTGAAGATTTTCACAAGCTGCTGTCCATAGTAAGCATGAGTGATGACAAACGTGATAATTGGACAAAGTCCTATCTCAACTATCGCATAGGTAAAATGTATGAATATGGGCTTGGCGTTACTCAAGACTATAACTCAGCCATAGAGCATTATAAGCTGTCTGAAAACAAATATGCTTATAATGCTCTTGGAAACATATACAAATACGGCTCTGGTGTTGAAACAGACTATGCCAAAGCATTTGACTATTATATGCGCTCACTAAGCAGCAAAGGCGGAATGCCGTTCGCAAGTTATGCCGTAGGACAAGCTTATGAACTGGGACAAGGAGTAGAAAAAGACCTATCAAGTGCGCATAATTTTTACGCTGAAGCTTTAAAAGGTTTAGAGAAAGTATTCACTAAAAACCATGACGATAATATCAGCTACAAGATAGGTATGATGTATCTGAATGGCAATGGAACGGATATAGACCTTGAATGTGCTGAAAAATATCTGCTGCTCTCGGCGGACTCCAATAACTATAAAGCACAATATATGCTCGGTAAGCTCTATCAGAGCGACAGCAAAAAAGATCTTCAAAAGGCTGAAAAAATTCTGATAAAGGGTGCTGAAAACGCACAGGATAAAACAGGATTGTGTGAATATAGTCTTGGCAAGCTGTATCTTTCACAAGAGAGATATGACAAGGCGGCATCATACTTAGAACGTTCAGCAGCAAAAGATAATTACTATGCAGCATACACTCTCGGAAAACTGTATCAAGAGCAATTTAACGATAATACACAGGCTGAGAAATACCTTCTTCAAGCTGCCGATCACAAAGACGATACTATGGGTATAGCAGCTTATCGCCTCGGCAAGCTGTATCTGTCTGAAAATAACAGACGAAAAGCATTGCAGTATTTCACGAATGCCGCTGACAAAGATAGCATACCTGGAATGTATGCTGCAGGAAAAATTCTTCTTGACAGCAAAAAAACAACAGAAGTTTCAAAAGGGATACGCTATCTTTCATCAGCCGCAGATAAAGACTTTGAGCCTGCGATATACACTCTGGGCAAATATTATAGCTCATTCAATAATACAAAAGCTAAAGAATACCTTAAGCGTTCTGCGTTTGAATACAACGATCCAAATGCCCAGTATATACTTGGCAAAGTGTATCTGTCTGAAAACAAGCACAAAATGGCTGAGGATTGCTTCCGCAGATGTGCTTTAAACGGCAATGACAGCGGTCAGCTCGCATACGGATTAATGCTGCTCCGTGACGGTCAGAACAAGGCTGCATTTCAATGGCTGAGAAAGTCAGCACGCTCAGGCAATGACATTGCTAAAAAGATAATAAGCGGCAAAAAAACAGATATACCATTTGAATTCAGACTGGCAGGCTGTATGCAGGTTCAGAGGACACTTCTTCATAAATCATCAAATATGCTGCGTAAAGCATTAAAATCAGAGGAGGCAAAGACAGCACGTCTTATGCGAGAATTTGAGATCGAGCAGGAAATGGCGAAAGCCAAGGAAAAAAGCCGCAGCGTTTGACAGGAGGAAATTATATGTATATAGACAAAATAAAACGTATACTCAATGCTGCTATAGCAAAAATACTATGTGTGTTCGGCTGGATCTATGATCAGGCTATGCGTGTTCTTAATGCAGTAAACAAAACACCTATTGAAAAAGACAAAGACCGCAGAAACATCAGAGTAAAGCAGTTTGCCATTGCAACATCGGTAGTCTACATTATCATTAACAGCATTTTCATCTATGTTATAAAGTCATTGAGAAGTATAAGCGCCGTCAATGGCAGTGCAGATTATTCAAGAACGCACTTTATGCCGTGGAATATCATTGTTCCACCCGGATTTATGATGTTCATTTTTGAGATAATTCTTTCTCTTATAGTTGGTCTGGGAATAACGGTAAAACTGCATACACTCTACCGAATGAAAAATGACAGCAAGAACGTTAAGGGTGACAACAAGTTTATGGAGGACAACGAACTGTTAGATCATTTTCTGGCAGTGCCTATGGATAACATCACTTCAGCAGAAAAGGCAGGAATGCTCATAGGAGAAAGCAACGGCGTCTACTACATCGAACCGGGCACATACAACACAATGACCGTAGGTGCTCCACGTTCCGGCAAGGGTGAATGCTACGTGCTGCCAAGCCTGAGGCTTATGGCGAATGCAAAAGAAAAGCCCTCTGTTATCGTTAATGATATGAAAGGCGAGCTGCTTGAACTGACCTATAAGGAATTTGCCAGAAACGGCTACAAGATAGTTACTCTTAACCTTATCGATACTGACCGTTCGGACTGTTGGAACCCTCTTCAGCTTATTATTGACGAGTACCTCACAGCTAAACACGGCAACAATGACTTGTCGCAGACTTCAAAGCTCGTCAGCTCATTCGCTCACTGCCTTACAGACGATACCCAGAGCGAGGCTATATGGACAGACTCCGCAAGGTCGCTGCTCAGTGCCCTTATATACTATTTCTTAGATAAAGGCTACGAGAAAAATGATATGTCCTGCGTTAATATGTTCAGTATCACAACATTCTTTACCGAATTTGGAGTTTACAATACTGTTATCGAGGACGAAAGCGGTAACAAGAAAGAAGTCAACGCACTTGATGAACTTTTCAACGCACTGCCGGTGGGCTGTCTTGCAAGAACATCTTACTCTACGTCAAAGTTCTCCCAGGGTGATACACGTTCTTCAATATACACTGTTCTCTCCGCAGACCTTGAGATATTCATGACGGATATGGGCGTTCAAAAGCTGACATCTAAAAATGAAATAAACTTTGCTGACCTTATCAATGAAGATCAGCCTTGCATAATATATATGCTCGTTCCATATGAGGAAAAATCACGATACGTTATCGCCTCGATGTTCGCAGATCAGTCATTTTTGTACCTCGCAAAACAGGCAAGAAAGTATCCGGGAGGAAAGCTGCCAAGGAAAATAGAGTATATGTATGACGAATTTGGACAAATGACTAAGCTGCCTGACCTCAGCAGTAAGATGAATGCCTCACCCGGAGCTAACATTCTTTTCAATCTATTTCTTCAGGACTACGGACAGCTTAAGAAATATGAAAAAGAAGAAGAAGGCATCAAAGGCGGCTGTAACATTCAGATATACATATTATCTCTTAATGGTAATACAAACAAAGCATTTTCTGAAATGATAGGAAATGAAACAGTAAACTATTTGACCTTCAGCGGAAGCCTGTATGGATTTTTAGATCACCAAGGTGAACGAGTTGACAGCAAGGCGCTGCTCGATACAACACAGCTCTCAAAGCTGCCGTTCGGCACTGCTATTGTCAAAAAAATGCGATGTGAACCAATAAAGACCAATATTACGCCATATCATCTGCTACCTAACAAAATGCCACGCATACCTATAGACGAGCTGCCGATAAAATCTCGCAACATTGACCTTTCCGCAGCAATGTATCCATATGACGAGCTTTGGGACAGTCTGGGCGTAATAGGTTATCAATACAGATTAGACAGCCTCAAAAAGACTGCTGAACGTGCTATGAATGACTACTATATGCAGCTAGGCAAGATAGACCAAATAAAGTCAGACGGCAGCACTGTGTCCGAAAGTATGTATAAGGCTGCACTTGAACTTGAGAAAAATGCCGGTGCGGCTCAACGGCAAGTCATAGAATATCAGCAACAGGTACAAAAGCTCAATGAGTTTCGTGCAAACGAGGCACGAAAGATCTTTGCAGAGGCATATGGAACAAGCGGCTCAGACGAAGAAGATGATTACACCGATCAGGACGAGCTCTATTTCCCAGGAGAATACCCGGACGATGGTCCGTATGTCGATATCACCGCCCTGCTATATAAGATCAACGGACTTGTAGGCAGCGAGCTTGGAGGATTTCTTTCAGATCAGAACTATGCCGCTGCAAGGGGCTACATAAAGAAAATACAGAAACGTCCTGATATACGCAGCAATTTTGTTGCCGATGAATGGGCGGCACTGGAACAATACATTAATAATGAGGAATTGAAAAATGCGAATACCTAACAGCTTTGTTACACGCTTTACACAGGCAGCCGACTTGAAGCTTGCCTGTGTATTTTACAGTCTTATTCACAGCAACACAAAAAGAAATCTGCTTGGCTATGAGATCACAGTCAAGCAGTCAACCCTTATGTCACTATGCGGTTGTTCGTTGTCAACGGTAAAGCGTACAGTCCGTTCTCTCAGCAAATGCGGTTTCATAAAATCACAGAAACGTCAAATGACTACACCCGGCAAGCTCGGAACATATACATACACTATTGATGCCGTATCTACAGCTTCTAAATATTTCACCATGGATAAAAAGCTTATGAGCAGATTGAATGGAAATGAATTCAGAGTTTATGCAGTGTGCTGTAAGCTGGCTGACAGCTCGCACAAGAGTTTTTTCCAAAGCTATAATGATCTATCTAAGCTTCTTGGCATGAGCCGTCAGGACGTTATCAAGACGATAGAAAAGCTTGTAAAAGGCAAATTCATTCGTAAGAAGAAAATCAGAACTCGTGTAGGTGATTTTACAGACAACACATATACTGTCTGCATATATGTTCCTCACAGCAGAATAAAAAAAGCCCCCCGCCGCTCAAGCAGGAGGCAGAGCATTCATTGCTTTACAATGAACACACCCATTAAAAACACAAATTCATTGTATAACAAAAAATCGGATTTGTCAATAGGTTTTAAGAAAAAAATGCGGCTTTCGGAGATTTTTTTCTTAAAAAGGGGTAGTGGGTAAAATGAACTGTCTATAACTGACCCATTCTTGATTATCTGTCTGAAAACAGATATTTGATGTTTCTGTATCTATACTTGAATTATTTTTTTTAGAATATGCACGCTTTTTATCAAATTTCGCCTTCTTTTTCAGACAGATATTGCTTTGCTGCTGTAAAAATCTCTGCTTTTGTTGTAATATATTATATATTCTAAAAACAAAGGGGATCATTATGACAACTATTGAAGAATTAATCAGCGAAAAGGAAGAGCTTGAAAGGCTTGTGGTAAAGCTTGCTGCGGAAAATCAGCAGCTCAAGGACGAGATTTCTGAGAAAAAGGCAAATGACATTCTATTTGCAGATCTGATCGAGCAATGGCTCAAAAGCCGAAAGATGGCGGTAAAAATCAACACCTATGAGGCATATCGTTCACAGGTGTATGTGCACATCGTGCCATACTTTCGCAGCAAGAATACAATGCTTTCACAGCTCACGCCCGGTATGCTTGAGGAATATTATCTAGTCAAATACAACGCCGGTCTATCCGGCTTAACGATACGAAAACATCACTCAAACATCAAAATGGCACTTAGCTATGCGGTCAAGAACGGTTTGACAGACCACAATGCAGCCTTGCTTGCGGAGCTTCCCTGCACTGACCGTTACTGTGGAAATTTCATAAGTACAGATCAATTTGAGATAATTCTTAACAAGGTCAAAAATACTGACCTCTACACGCCTGTGTTTCTATCAGGAACTATGGGACTCAGACGCAGCGAGGTTCTGGGACTGCGTTGGTCAGACATAAACTTTGAAACGCAGACCATGTGCATACAGCATACTGTAGTCAAATGCATTAAAGATCACAAGATAACTTTGGTGTTTTCAGACGTTCCAAAAACCAGAGCAAGCCGCAGAACCTTGCCTCTTCCCTCAGGCGTGCTCAAATACCTCAAGGAACTTAGGCGCAGGCAGTGCGATAATTACACGGCTCATCGTGACAAGTATTCACGAGAATATCTTAAATACATATGCGTTGACGATATGGGGCTGATCGTCAAGCCCGACGATCTGTCTGTTGGTTTCGGCAGGATAATGGCAGAAATGAATTTCCGCTGCCGTTTCCACGATCTTCGTCATACCTGTGCGTCACTGTTGGTTCAGCACGGCATTGAGCTAAAGTCCGTGTCGGTCTGGCTCGGTCACAGCAGCATAGCTGTCACCAGCGATATATACACGCACCTTACATATCGTGAAAAGCTGAAAGTCGCTGAAACGATCGATGAGTATATGAAAGATGTCAATGTGTCACCGTGACACATTAGATAAGTGTCTTGGTTTTAATACGTGTTGACAAAACACGTACAATGTGATATGATAATTATAGGATATATTCAATATCGAAAGAAGAATAATATGACAAATTTCAATGATTTTCTTAATGCACAACTAACTGTTCCTGAGCTTAAGGCAGAATACAATTCTATAGAGCCTGAATTTGCAGTAGTTCAAGCGTTAATTGACGTCCGTAAAAAGAAAGGTATAACTCAGCAGCAACTTGCCCACCTTTCAGGTATTGCACAAGGTGATATAAGCAAAATTGAAAATGGAAATGCAAACCCGTCTATAAAAACACTTCAAAGGCTTGCCGCTGCTATGGATAAAAAACTTAAAATTGAATTTGTATAAAATAAAAATCCTTGGTGTGTCACAATGACACACTGTCTAGTGACACAAAAACGGAGTGATTTTAATGTCCAAAAATAAACTTGTTTCTCCTGTTCTCAAATGGGTGGGAGGAAAAAGGCAGCTGTTGCCCTCTATAAAGCTCATGCTACCTAAAAGGATAACCTCGTATTGTGAGCCTTTTGTTGGTGGCGGTGCTGTTTTGTTTGATCTGCAGCCTAAAAAAGCAATAGTCAACGACATTAACATCGATCTCATTCATGTATATACTGTTATAAGAGATGATGTTGACGCTCTTATCGAAATACTTGAAACCTATCCGAATGAGGAAAGTTTCTACTATGAGCTTCGTAATATTGATCGTGATAAATCAAAATACGATAGGCTTAGTGACATCGAAAAAGCGGCAAGGGTTATTTTTCTCAATAAAACTTGTTATAATGGTTTATATCGTGTAAACAATGCAGGAGAATTTAATAGTCCTTTTGGAAAATACAAAAATCCAAATATCGTTAATGCTCCTGTTTTGAAAGCCGTAAGTAATTATTTTAACTCTGCTGAGATAACATTCAGTTCAAACGATTTTGCATTATCACTTGAACAAGTACGGAGAGGAACGTTCGTATATCTTGATCCGCCATATGATCCAATATCAGATACCTCTAGCTTTACTGGTTATTCAAAAGGCGGTTTTAGCAGAGAACAGCAGATTAAACTTCGTGAGTGCTGTGATATGCTTAATGAACGTGGTGTAAAATTCATGTTGTCAAATTCTTCAACTGAATTTATAAGAGAACAATATTCTGATTATCATATAACAACTGTACAAGCCAAAAGGGCAATCAACTCAGTTGCAAGCAAACGTGGAGATGTTGATGAGGTAATAATAACAAACTATGAATGACACAGATAAACTTGAACATGAAACCAGGAATGACGCAGCATGGCATTTATTATTTGAAAAATACGATATTCTACATCAAATAGAACAAGAAGGGTGTTTTCAAATATCTGCTACACAAATTAAAGAGTTTCGTGAGCCACGGTTAATGGCAAAATTTGATCACATTATCAATTTGCCTAAATTATTCAAACAAAATAAGCTCTCCATACTTCCTATTACTCGTGGTGATTATATCATTTCTCATTTTGATGCGTATCATAAATTCGAGCCTATGTCACCCGAAGTAACAAGAATAAGCTTACCATACTACATTCAAAGTTTAGATGTAGACTCTATCACCAGTGAAGCAGTTGCTTTAAATTGTGCTTATGTGTCGGGCATAATAGCAGACTTTCTAGAAGATGAGCAACTTGTTCCAACTGTAAGTGGCAGAATGGGATCTGGTAACTTCAATTTTGAGATCAAAGATGTTCTATGCAATGACAAAAGAAACATTGAAGTACATAATTCTCAAATAGAGATAGATGCAGGATATGAGGGATTACAAAAGCTTGCACTAATTGAGGCAAAGCGAGATTTGTCGAAAGATTTTCTTGTAAGACAGCTCTACTACCCTTTCAGGACGTGGAAAGATCGTGTAAACAAAGATGTCAAACCAATTTTCCTTGTGTATTCCAATGGCATATTTCATTTATATGAATATCAATTTTCTGATCCAATGGAATATAGTTCACTGACACTTGTCAAGCAGAAAAATTATTCTGTGGAGGAAGATATGACTATTACATCTGAGGAAATCAATCAATTACTTGACAGTGTACCGATAATTGATGAGCCTGAAATATCATTTCCACAAGCAGACAGTTTTGAACGAGTAATAAATCTATGCGAATTATTAAACGAACACCCTATGACAAAAGATAATATTACAATTAATTACGCATTTGACGAAAGGCAAACAAATTATTATACCGACGCTGCTCGCTATCTTGGGTTAGTTGACAAGCAAAGGAATGATAGCATTACATTTTTCTTAACGTCAAAAGGAAAAAACATTTTAAAACTCAGCTACAAACAAAGGCAATTAGCTTTTTGTGAAGCTATATTATCACATAAGGTTTTTTCAGAAACTCTTAATTTATGGTTTAGTCAGGGAGAAATCAACAAGCATGAAATTGTTGCAATAATGAAACAGTGTAACCTATATAAAGTGAAAAGTGACGAAACATATTATCGTAGGGCTTCAACAATTAGAAGTTGGCTTGAATGGATCGTGGAATTATTATAACGAAAATACCCCTAGTGTGTCACGGTGACACACTAGGGGTCATTTTGCATTTATATATAAAAGATATATTCCCCACCATTAATTTCCGCAAAAGTATTGACAAATTGACAAAATGGTGGTATAATTAATATACAGAGGAATTTTAGAGGGCATAAAAAAATTGCACCCTCTAAGGCTTATAAACTCTTGCCGGAGATTATAAGCCCAGCAGCACAGATGTTACAGCAACTGTGGAGCTTTCAGAGAATGCTATCCTCGTGCTCTATTATAGCACGTTGGAAATAGATTGTCAAGGGCTTTTCACGATGTCAAACATCTGGAAAGCTCTTTTTGCTTTTAGCTGCTGATTTAACTCATCAAAAATGCAGCTTGAAAATCGAATATCGTAAGTCCTCAAATAAGATTGAGATGAGGTCAACTGATGTGAAACACAAGCACAACAAGACATTAAGTTGTCTTTAAGTCGCTTTGAGCCATGACGTTCGTTACTGTTCAATCACGCCGATCAGGCATTCTTAACATTTCAGAACATGAACACGAGCCAGCCAGTAACAGTTAAGCTAACTGCAAGCCTATGTGCCGACGCCACTATGAATTAACATCAGATGATTCGCTTAAGCTCCACAATGTGCAGCTGCCTTGACAAGGTCTAAGAGCGAAACGAAACAAATGTCACAAAACATATCCTAGCTTGTTACTACAAGCTTTCATATATGCTCAGCAAGGATACTTAAAGATACTTGCTGAGGAAAGTCCACATTTTTATATCCTGTGGATTTTCCTTTGTGAGTATCAAAAATGATTGGTGCGCCAGAAGGGACTCGAACCCCCGACCTACTGGTTCGTAGCCAGTCACTCTATCCAAAAATAAAACCACAAATTTCTTTCAGTTAAACAAAATATCATGAAAATGGCTGCTAAGACTTTGGCAGCTTTTTTGATGATATTTACACATATCATCAAGCATAGACAGGGTAGCTCCCTGAGCGGCAGGACGTTCTCCCCTGCCGCTTTTTCTGTGCTTAATACGGAGAACTTAAACATTTTCAGAAAGGGTGTTTTAAATGGAGAACACAAAAACAAAGATCGTAGCCGTTGCAAATCAGAAAGGCGGCGTCGCAAAAACAACATCGGCATTTAATATTGCCGCTATTCTTGCACAGCGAGAGAAAAAAGTCCTTATGATAGACCTTGACCCTCAGAGCAGCTTGTCAGTATCGTGCATGAAGTACGAATATGACCCTGACGATATCACTATCACTGAGCTTATGTCATCTATAATCAATAAGAAAACCATTGATTTCAAGACGGCTGTACACCACAACGAGCCGAACAACATTGACTATATTCCTGCGACTATAACACTTTCAGGAATTGAAGTTGACCTGTGTAGAACACGCTGCTGCGAAATGGTGCTGAAGCGTGTCATTAGTAATTACATCGGCTGCTATGACTACATCATCATAGATTGCCCTCCGTCACTGAGCAACTTGCTCTACAATGCGCTTTCCGCCGCAGATATGGTCTTGATACCTGTGCTTGCTCAGGAAATGACGTTGAGCGGAATACCGCTTCTTCTTGACAGCATTGACGATATCCATGAGTATGCTAACCCTGACCTTGAAATACTCGGAGTATTCGCAACATGGACAGAGAAAAACAACACAATGTCAGCTGAAGTAATTGAGTCAATAAAAGCCGCATTCAATGATAAATACCTTGGCAGCATAAGCAAGTCAAAAGCAGCTCAGGACAGCAGCCGTGAGGGCATCGCCCTTTGCAACTATAAAATCAGCAGCACAAATAAATACAAGAATATGCTCGCAGACGAGTATCGTGTTATAGCTGACAAAATAGAGTGTGTCACGGTGACACACTAAGGAGGTTTCAGTATGATAGATATAAAACGCTCCGCAAATCGTCCAAGAGCTAACTTCTCAAATAACTTTGAGGAGCTTCTCATGGATAAGCAAAAGGTGGTTTCACTGCCTATGTCAAAAATTGAGCCTTTCAGCTTTAATGGGAATCCACAGCCCTTTGCAATAGATGAAAATGAGATATCTGCACTTGCCGACTCTATTTCAAAGTGTGGACTTATCACACCGATAATCGTTCGCAGCATTAGCAGCAACAGTTATCAGTTACTCAGCGGTCATAAAAGATACGCTGCTTGCAAAAAGCTTATGTACCTTGACATTGACGCCGTTATTATAGAGGTCACTGATGATAACGTGGCTTTTGATATAGTTTGTCAGGCTAACATTCAGCGTAAAGAGCCACGTCCAAGCGAGCTTTCAAAAATGTTCAATACATACTTAAGTCTGAGGAAAAACGTTTCAGCAGACCTGACAGTAAATGAGATAAGCAATATGTTCGGTATATCCAGAAAAACCATTTACCGCTATGCAAATATCTCAAATCTTGATAATGGGTTAGCAGAGCTTATAGACAGCAAATCTATTCAGATAAAGTTCATTGAGCCGCTTACAAAGCTCAGCCCTGAGCAGCAGAAAGCCATAGCAGACTATTACAATTATGACGAACGGCTCAGTTCAAAAGAGCTGACGTTGGTCATAGAGCAAATGACAGACAGTGAAAACAGTGATATCTATGATATCATGAAAGCTATAAGAAATCTGTCTGAAAAGAAAAAAGAGCCATACAAGAACAGCTTATACAATGAGATGTATATCAAAAAGCCGCTATGTATGCAGAACATGACCGAAAGTGAGCTTGACAAGATAGTGTATGAGCTGCTTGATAAATATCTTGAAAATAATTTCAAGAGTACAAAAAAAGTCACCACAAACGAAAAATAATATGATATAATCATAGCACAGGAGGAAAAGTAATGAACATGACGTTCAAAATAGATATAGATCGTAAAAAAATAGAGGCGATACGCTGCTATCTCCCAGACGGCAACGTTGAGCAACTTCTGCACGAGGAGATAACAAAGGCGGCTAACTCTGCAGTTGACAAGCTTTACAACAGGAATGTTCCTAAGAAAGTGCAGGAGTTTCTCAGAAAGACTTCGGAGCAGAAGGCTGTCAGAAAAAAGAAAGAAGATATGCCAGATGAATAACGGAGTTTTTAAAACCTACGATAGCAAAAACCAGACGGCACTCTATCAGGCTAAAGACAACCGGCTATACGAGATCATATCTATCGATACCGACTGTGCTGTAATGGCTGCGGCATCCGATGATACATTTGCAGTCGCTGCAAAGCCGTTTCTCGATGAGATCAACAATGTGATCGATTTTTCAAGCATTGAATATTTCCCTCACAGAATTCAAGCAGAGAGCTACAGCAAAATACTTCATCAGTGCTATGCCGAACCGAATGCACAAGAACAACAGCGTGTCACGGTGACACACTCAGATAACATCACTCAAAAACATAAAAGTTTGTAATTGAAAGAGGAGGACCATTATGAACGAAAACAGGAATTTTAACGAAGATTTTGAAATCGAGCAGGCAGGACCAGAAGATGTTGGCTGCGATCTTTTTGAGTATGAGCTTACTCCAGAGGGTACATACGTCCCGAAGATAGCATACACAAGTGACCCCGAAGAAGAAAAGCTTCTCAAAAAGCCTATCCGCAGATGGGGACGTGCATGGATAAAATGGATGGAAGCAGAATACCCAGCAGACGTTGACATTCTCGTGTGCGAATGCCGTTGGCAGATCATTCCGAGAGAAATAGATATCGAAGCTGAGGAGAGGTTTGACGAGCTTGACAAGATCTACAGAAAAGATCACCCACGTCCTACAGAGTTCAATGCTATACGCAAGTGGGAAAAGGAAAGGCTTATGACGCTCGAACATCAGGTCATGGAAGAGATCGTTTATAAGCTCCGTGAATAGGCTCAATAAGGAACACATGGCACGTTGAAAACGCAACAGAAAACAGGTAAAGGACACTTGAATTTCAGGTGTCCTTTTTTGTTGACAAATGTCACTTTAAATGATAAAATGGAAGAATGAGGAATGATTTGGTATACTATATTTATAATCATATTTCTGTTTGGAATATTGTACATTTCAAATAACAAGAAGAACAGCAGCGAATTAGTAACATCTATTATTGATAAGTTTTGCTTACTAGCATTATATGTTATATCAACAAAACTTACTAAGCGGCTTATTCCCCAACTGACGGTTACCTTATTAATGGATATATATATTGTTCTGAGGGAAAAATACTGCAGTCCTTTATCTAAGACACAGAAAATAATTTTATTGAGTATAACCAATTTTCTTTTAATTTTTCTATGTTGGAAGTGGATTTATGAACTTACTTAAAACTACATTCGAATACAAACGTAAGGACACTTGAATTTCAGGTGTCCTTTTTTGTTGACAAGATAAAGCGAAAATGATAGAATAAAGGTGAACAACATTGGATCTTTACACAGAACTCTTACACGAATGCAACGCTTGCATATGTTCAGGTATTCTGTCTGAACAAAAAAAGTTTTGTCGAAGACTCATGATCGTTGATATGCAATGTCTTACCAAGTCACAGTACGAATATCTTCTCATGAAAGTTGAAAATTGTATATCCGATTACTATAATAATTTATCAAATGCAAATTTTTATTCGGCACTTAACAATAACGAACGCATTGATAGAACGGTGATAGATCGTACAATGTTGTATCTCAAAAATATAAACAATGACAGAAATAAGGGTATGCTGCTCAAAGCTATGCTCAAAACTCTCAATCATAATAAAACAAAATTTGATACGATTGAGTATAACAGGCTGCTTGCAGAAATAATTACTTCTGCATTTAGAATATAGGTGTACACATGATCATAAAGAATTATAAAATCATACCAAATTTTGAATACAACTCTCTTGTTAAAAGCAGAGAGCAGCTTGCAAAGCTACAACATACCATGTCAAAACTATCAGACAGAGCAGATTTCCTCAATACAATAATGGATCATATAGGTGATCATCAAGAAACACTACTTGACATGTACGATGTTAATGGCTCACTATTTGGACTATTTGTATCACCTATATTAAATCGCAATAGACCAATATATGTTACAACACGATGTGCAGCTTATTGCAATCCAATATCTATGTCATCAAGTGATATTGTGGATGATGTAATGGAAATTGTTTCTGTTGATACAAAAGAACTGCACAGAGAAGGTCATGGCAGCAGAAATATTCAAGCTATGATAGCCATTGCAAGATTAATGAAGTAAAAAAAAATATGGGGGAGTATCTGGGTAGATACACCGATCGGTTTTGATAATCTTTGCTGTTTTTATCAAAAAAACGGGTTTGAGATAAAAGGCAAAAGATTTTACATGAATTTAGAGTAATAAATACAAAAAAAGGACACTTGAATTTTCAGGTGTCCTTTTTTTGTTAAGAAAGGCAGGAAAGAAAAAATGATTTTTTATGACGAAGAACATGAGGAACTATTTAATAAATTGTGCGAGAAAATGCCCTATCTTGACGGCTATCACTTGTCGCTTGCATATCTTTTGACAATGGATAACGTGCTTCGTGAACATATAAGCGCACTATATGATGAAAAAAAGGATGTTATTATTTTCGAGGGTTTGAATAAGCCGTTTCAGACAAGCACAAGCAGTAAAACAACACGTTTGGCATTCAACCTTTGGAGCGGTTCAGTGTATGACTCAGATCCCCCTGAAGCCTATATCGACAAGAACGGACAGAAAAAATATGTGCCGAGCAAATACTATGCTCCTGACAATATTTTTAACTGCAACTATACTCCGTACTACTTCGAAGCAATCAAGATGAGATTCGAGATTTCCATTTAAGTAATGAAGGTAATGATATGAAAGCTAAGAACTATTGTCCCGAATATGAAAAATACAAAACTATACGTCAGTGGGCGCTCTTAGGACAGCTACCGAAAAAGGACGCTAAAGGCGTTGAACTTTGGGCGAATAAGAATTGCCAAGCTTCATATGTGTACTACAGCCCTGATGAGGTAGAGCCTGCAACAGAAAAAGAGTTGCAGGATTTTTTTCAGCCTGAGAGGGACAGAAAAAATAAGCTGGCAAGACTTAACCGCAAGTGGCGTAAAGAAGCCGAGGAAAAGAAACGCCAAGAGGAACAGAAGAAGATATTTGATGAAGCGGTCGAAGCTGCCTTATTGCCTTATCGAGAATTGATATGGAAATTAACTGAGAAGACCAAAGAGCTTTATCCGAAAAAAGAGTATCCACAAACAATAGTGATAGATACCGAAACCACAGGACTTGACCCTTTTCATGATGAGCTATTGCAGGTGTCTATCATTGATGAGGAGGGAAACGTTCTTTTCGACAGCTACTTCAAACCAATCAGACACACAGATTGGTGGGAAGCAGAAAGCGTTAATGGCATTTCACCTGAAATGGTAGCGGACGCACCATATATAAACGAGAAAGCCGCTGAACTATATGCGATATTATCGCAGGCACATTGGATAATCGGCTATAACGTTGATTTTGATTTGAATTTTCTTGTGGGAAGCGATATCATAACAGCTGAGGAGTGCAACGCCTTTCGTACTGAAGATGTGATGATACAATTCGCTGAAATTTACGGCGAATACAGTGTGTATCATGAAGATTATAAATGGCAGAAACTCACAACAGCGGCGGCGTACTATGATTATGATTGGAACGTGAAAGGAATTGAAGCACATAATAGCCTTGCGGATTGTTTTGCAACATTGTTTGTTTATCATAAAATACTCAGTGGAGAATAGCAGATAATTGACACATGATGAATAATATGGTAGAATGGAGTTGGTTCGATGTTACTCAATACATCTCAGTTAAAAGAGCTGTATAACAGATATGACAAGAAAAATAGTTCACTCATATCGATACCATTCTCAGCAATATCTGATGAGCCGTTAAAATTTTATAAATGGTATGCAGCTCTATTTCAAATCGAATTAAACGTCAAAGCATTTGCTGACGTTGACAGCAAACAGATCATAATATATAAAGGAACGAAAATGAAATACTATGCTACCATTTTAATACCCTACGAAAATCGAGAAGCCTACATTGACGCAGTGAATGAAATAAACCAAATCGTATCTTCCAATGGCTGTATCATTTTATTTGTATGTAATATTCCATATAACCTTGTTTCTTATCTTTCAATTGAAGCGAAACAAAATGAGGGACAGCTTATTGAAAACATTATCAAGAAATATGATTTGAGAAAAGAGTCATCGTTGGGGATCAACGAACTGTTCATGGAATTTTGCAACAGAAAATTCAATATGGCGAATATTCCACCTGGTTGCAGCAAAGCAGATATAACGCAAATATTCAGTGACACTTATTTCTTCTGTTCAAAATCCGATCTCACCAAGAAGGGATACAACTTTAATACTCATATTAGGAGGAAAAAAGTATTTATATCATACTGCCACGCTAACAAGGAATTGGTCTATGAAATAACAGAAGCCCTTGAATACAGCGGCATTGATCTTTGGATAGACAAAAAAGACATAAGCGTAGGTTCTCACCTGCTGGAATCAATCCTTGCAGGTATAGAAGAAAGTGATTTTGCCATTCTCTTTCTTAGTAATGCGACACTGTCATCAAATTACGGACAGTTGGAACTTAAAACAATAATGTCAGCGCTAACAAACAAGAAAAAAGGCTGGTACATAGTTAAAATAGACGATGTAGATGTAAATAACATCATGCCGTCATTAGGCGATTATAAATACTATGACCTAAGCAATGGAAATAAAACAGAGCTCATCAAGGATATCATCAATGCGATAAACGCTCAAAATTAAACAGCAATATTTGACATCACAAATCAATTGTGATATAATCTAGTTTGGAAAAGGTAAACTAAAACGGTAGGCGGTGTCCTC
>OLQB01000305.1_pt1 | contig 38714 bp, 38 predicted proteins | sample 1672681 | NCBI WGS metagenome assembly OLQB01 (sample SAMEA3136713, study PRJEB25190) | human gut metagenome | reverse complement strand
TTTGCGATGACGGGAAATACGTCGGCAGTGCTTGTGACAGGATACTCTTCAAATGGAGCTTTATATATTTATAATCCGGATAATGGCGCAACAACATCGATGAGCTATGAGGATGCTGACAGAATGTTTTATAATGGTGGCTTGCATTTTATCACGTACATGACAAAATAAACAGAATAATGTTGTAATAATGCTGATTTTGTGACATTAAATGTAAGCTCCTTAGGTAAAGTTTAACAGAAATTTTCCTAAGGATTGAAAAGCGGTTACAATTGGGATATATTAAATAAGTATGAAATAGGTTTAATACTTTTTGTTTAAGGAGAACGTATGAGTAAGAAGAGTATTGTCGTTACAAAAGTATGTGAAGGTCATGATAATCCAATCGCAGAGCTTGTTCAAGTGGCATGCAAGTTCGATAGTGAGATTACATTGGAGAGTGACAATCGCAAAATCAATGCAAAAAGCATCATGGGTATTATGGCATTTAATCCTTCAGATGGAATGACTGTTGATATTGTTACAAAGGGTGATGATGAGCAGGAAGCTTTAGTTGCAATTGAAAATTTTTTAGTATGTGAATAATGAGCATGAGGAGGAAAATAGTATGCGTAAAAAGAATAACTCAAAGACAGTTAAGCAGGCAGTAAAGCCGGTTGAAGTAAAAAAAGAGGAAACAGTGGCACAGCCGGTTTCAGAGCCTAAGGCTGATGCAAAAGCCGATGTAAAGGCTGAGGTAGAAAAAGCCGTAGAGAAGACAACCGAGAAGGTTGCTGAGAAGGCTGTTGAAAAGACAACTGAGAAGGTTGCTGAGAAGGCCGCTGAGGTTAAGGACACTGTTAAGAAGACAACAGCAAAGGCAGCAAAAGCTGAACCTGCAAAGCTGGCTGAAAAGATCGAGACAATGCTCGCTGAGATCAAGGCTCTGACATCTGAAAATTCCAAGCTGAAGGATAAGCTGGCAAAGAATTCTGCCGGAGATGCACTTGCAGATGCAATAGATATAAATGGCGTAAAGGTTCTTGCTACCAGCGTAGAAGATACCGATATGAACGCACTTCGTAATCTGGGTGATGATTTCAAGAACAAGCTTGGTACATCGGTTATCATTCTTGCTTCCGCAAAGGATGGCAAGGTAAATCTGATCGCTATGGCAACAGACGATGCTGTAAAGAAGGGAGCACATGCAGGAAATATTATCAAAGCGTCTGCAGCACTTGTAGGCGGTGGCGGCGGTGGTCGTCCAAACATGGCTCAGGCCGGGGGAAAGAATCCTGCCGGTATTGCAGATGCACTTGCAAAAGCAGTTGAAACAGCCAAAGAACAGTTAAATGCCTAAAAATAGAAAAATAGAAAATAATAAAATTTTTTGTTGACGTTTTAATAATATATGTTATAATTGACTTCGTGCTTAAATAATACCCAAACAGTTGTTATTTTATTAGCATAGTACACAACTGGAGGGAGGTCAGGTGAGAGAATGTCAAATGTAATAGTTAAAGAAAACGAAACATTAGATAGCGCTCTTCGCAGATTCAAGAGAAATTGTGCGAAGGCTGGTATCCAGCAGGAGATTCGTAAGAGAGAACATTACGAAAAGCCAAGCGTTAGACGTAAAAAGAAATCAGAGGCAGCTAGAAAGCGCAAATATAAATAATCTATAGTTTGGATTAGTAAATATGATTTTTTTGAGTACCGAGCAATCGGTACTCTTTTTTTACGCGAGCAACGAGCCAAAGTCCGTGCTTGCACGAGACCTTGGCGACTGCCGCGATACCTGATAGGATTTTCCTATCAGGTGCGTAAAACTGTTTACACGAAAATCTGTATTTGGCGAACGAGCGGCATCGAGCCGATAGGCGAGATGGTGCGGCGTAAGAACATGAAATGTTCTTATAGACGCAAAAAAAGAATATATAAAACGTATGAGTAAAAAATTCTAATACAAAATATTCCATTTTAGATAAATTGGATGTAAAATAAAATAATAAAAATGAAGGGAGATATAATTGAATGAAAAACGCAATTAATATTTTTGCAATAATCTTTGCCTGGGGAGCACTGATCTTAAGTATTTTTGCATTTGGCGATATGACCGGAAATATATTTAAGGCAGTTACCTATGGATTGATTGTAGGAAATGCCGTTCTGGTTAATTTTATCTGTGTCCATAATCTTAAAGAGAATAAAGAGTAAGTCATAATCCGATACCCAACCAACATAGTATAGATATAAAGTCAATTGGGTATCAGATCATGCAGCTTCCATTTAATCATAACAGTCTATATGATGTGCCGGATGTCACACCGGACATTAAAAAAAGTTCGTCTAAAATCACAATTCATGATAACCACATTATCTATATTGAAAACTATAAATGTATTATATCCTGTTCAGATACTCAGATCCTTGTTAAAACTAAAAAGAATACCATATCGATAAATGGAATTTGCTTGAAAATTGAATATTACTGCCCGGAAGAACTGAAGATATCAGGCAATATTCTATATATCAATTATGAATGATAATGTTGTGTACATAGAAGGGAGAAACCGGATGTTTGATATTATATTAAGGTATCTGTATGGCTTTGCAAAAATTCATCTTCGCGGCATTCATATCAACCGTTTTGTTAATCTATGCAAAGCGAGAGATATTAAGCTTTGGGATCTGGAGCAGAAAGAAGATGAAATATTCTTTTTTACTGCTTCTAAGGATATAGCACGGTTGGAAGAACCTGCACGGAAAACAGAAAGTGACGTAGAGATTCTAAGAGTATATGGTATTCGCGAGTTTATTCGAAAAAATAAAAAAAGAATTCCATTTGTGGCTGGGTTTATCTTGTTTGCTGTTTTGATTTATATTCAATCGTTATTTATATGGGAAATTTCCGTTTCCGGTGAATCAGATTATACATCGGATGAGATACTACAGCATATCAATGAATATTATGTGCAGACAGGAACTCCGAAATCAAAAGTAGATTGCGCCGAGCTTGAGAAGAACCTCCGAAAAGATTTTGAAGATATCGCATGGATATCATGTGCGCTTACAGGAACAAAGTTGTCTGTAGAGATTACGGAAACATTGAATGTATGTACGGACACCTCCATGAAAGGGCCATGCAACATCGTTGCATCAAAGAACTGTACGATCGCAGAGATCGTAACCGCTTCCGGTACACCAGTGGTTAAATCAGGGGATGACGTAAAAAAAGGGGATGTCCTGATATCCGGAGCTGTCTATCTGTATGATGACAATAACGAAGTGATGGATACAAATTATGTGTCGGCAGAAGGAGAGGTTTATGGCATCTGTGTGTATCATTATGATGAAAGTATACCAAGAACAAATTATGTGAAAGAGTATACCGGAAACGAGAAAAAATATTATTCCTTTGGATTGTTAAAGTATGATTTTACCCCTTATGTACCGAAATGTCCTTATGATACATTCGACCGATTAAGTGATGATAAGAGATTACACATAGGAAAAAATCTTTATCTGCCATTTGAGATAAAAAAGACTACAGTCAAAGAATACACATTGATGATGAAAAAATTGTCCGAAAAAGATGCTACAGATAAAATGCAGGAAAAATTAAATCACTATATTGGCAATTTGCAAGAAAAAGGGGTGCAAATAATAGAAAAAAATGTTAAAATAACATGTAGCGAGGACGCATGCCATGCAGTTGGAGATATCACTGTAAAACAGCTGATCGGTGTCCCGCATGAATTACAGATAATAAGTGAGGAGCAGACACTTGAGTGAATTCAGCAAATCAATTACTGTTATGTCCGAATACGTTCAAAATGTATTTGGACAATTTGATGTACATGCAAAAAAAATTGAAAAAGCATTTCATGTTTCTATGATCCTGCGCGATGATAAGCTGAAGATTTCAGGAGAAGAAAAAGACGTGGAGCAGGCGGTTCATGTACTGATCCAGTTATTTGCAGTTGCAGCCAGAGGTACTGCGATTGATGAACAGAAGGTCGATTATACGATAGCCATGTCTAAGGATCATCCTCAGGAAACACAGGAAAATATCGCTGAGTTGGATCGGGATATCATTTGTCATACGATCAACGGCAAACCGATCAAACCAAAAACACACGGACAGAAGGCATATGTAAATGCAATCGATAAATCCATGATCGTATTCGGTGTAGGTCCTGCCGGAACCGGTAAGACATATCTGGCAATGGCGAAAGCGATCACTGCATTCAAAAACGGTGAAGTGAATCGTATTATATTGACACGTCCGGCGATCGAAGCAGGCGAGAAATTAGGTTTTCTGCCCGGCGATCTGCAAAGCAAGGTCGATCCTTATTTAAGACCGCTTTATGATGCGCTCTATGAGATCATGGGACCGGAATCTTTCGCTAAAAATATGGAAAAAGGCTTGATCGAGGTTGCCCCACTTGCGTATATGCGAGGCCGAACTCTGGATAATGCGTACATCGTGCTTGATGAGGCACAGAATACAACTCCTGCACAAATGAAAATGTTCTTAACCCGTATCGGATTTGGATCAAAAGCCATCATTACTGGAGACCTTTCCCAGAAAGATCTTCCGTTTGAGACAAGATCCGGACTTGAAGTTGCACTGATGGTTATTAAAAGCATCGAAGAAATCAGTGTTTGTCATCTGACAAGTCTTGATGTTGTGAGACATCCGCTTGTACAGAAGATTGTCAATGCCTACGAAGTGTATGAGGAAAAGCAGAACAGACAGAAGAAAAGATCCGATCAGACAAAGAATGAGATAAGTGGCAGCAAGCGTTACGGAGATAACCGCAATAATAAGAGAAAAAGGTAAGGATGTACAATGTCTTTAAATATTGAAAATGAATTCGGAGAGATCCGTGTGCCTGATTATGAACATGTAATAGAGACTGTGATCGGACAGGCGCTGGATTTTATCAAATGCCCATATGAATGTGAGATTTATGTATTACTCACAGACAATTCGGGCATACAGACTATCAATAATTGTCAGAGAAATATCGATGCACCTACAGATGTGCTGTCATTTCCTCTGATTGATTATAAAGAACCCGGAGATTTTAGTGTTGTAGACGGGGATACCTGTGATTATTTCAATCCGGAATCAGGAGAACTGATGCTTGGAGATATTATTATTTCCATGGATCGAGTATATGAACAGGCAAAAAGTTACAATCACTCGAACACCAGAGAACTGGCATTTCTGGTTGCACACAGTATGCTTCATTTATTTGGTTATGATCATATAGATGAAGAAGAACGCAAACAGATGGAAGATCTTCAGGAACAAATACTTAATGAGAAAGGATACACAAGGGATTATGAAGAAAACTAAATATGCAATTGCATTAGCAGCATTAGGAGTTTTATCACTTGGTGTTATGGGATGTGGAAAGAAAGAGGCATCAACAGAAGCAACCACAGGAACCACAACGACAGAAGCAACAACAGAAGCAACTACAGAGGCAACAACAGAAGCTCAGCATGAGGGCGTGTACAACGACCTGACCGGAGAATGGGTTACAGACCGTACAGAAGAATATGGCCGCCCGATCGCAGTTATGTTAAATAACATTTCTGACGCAATGCCGCAGTGTGATATAGGAAAGGCAGATATTGTTTATGAGATGAAGGTAGAAGGTGGAATCACACGTTTGCTTGGAATCTTCAATGATTATTCCAATCTTGAAAAACTGGGTTCAATCAGAAGCTGCCGTCCATATTATGTAACAGTTGCTATGGAATATGATGCTATCTACATGCATTATGGTCAGTCTCCACAGGGAGAAGATAAGCTTGCAAGCTCAGGGATCAATAATCTGAGTGGCTTAAGCTCAGAAGGTGGCGTAACATACTACAGAGCATCTGACCGGGTATCTCCACATAATGTATTCACAGATACCGAGAAGATCAAAGCCGGAATCGAACAGAAGGGCTATGAAACAAAACACAGCGACAGCTTTGAAAGTGTATTTTCATTCAATGATGAGATCACAACACCTGCCGGTGGGGAAACCGCTAACGAGATCAAGACACCGATCAGCAACTATACATCACCTTGGTTTGAATATCATGCTGATGATGGCCTCTATTACAGATTCCAGTATGGCGGAGAACAGACCGATGGAAATACAGGCGAACAGCTTAAGTATGAAAACGTCCTGATCCAGTTTGCTCATTATACAAGCATTGACGATCACGACAGACAGCAGCTTGATCTGGTCGGTGAAGGCACAGGTCTTTACGCATCAAATGGTGTGATCATTCCTGTAACATGGAAAAAATCTTCTGAAAATGCTATAACAAAGTACTACACAGAAGACGGCAATGAATTAAAACTGAATCCGGGAAAAACATGGGTAACTGTTTTTGAAAAAGATAAAGCAGACAGTGTAACCTGGAACTAAAATTTAATCAGACTTTTAAGATGTCTGTCATATCGGTTATGATATGGCAGGCATCTTTTTGTATATTTAGCCGTAAAATGCAGATAATCACTGATAAGAGGTGATTATTATGAAAAAAGTGCTTTTTTTGATCGGTGGAGCGGTGTTACTTTTTTTATTTTCATTTTACTGTTCATATTCGATCTATAAGAATTCTCGTGGATGCAATGATACAACGAAAGGACAGTCTAATATCGAAGAATATATCTGGACGATTGACAGAACAGATTCAGAAAAAACCACGGATGCGGTTGACAGGGTAGAGACGGTTGAAACCATATCAAAAAAAGAAAACTCCGAAACAGAAGAAGCTGCAGAAAAAGACTATCATTTTCTGGTCAGTGATCTGAATGGTTATGTTGCGGTTTTTACAGAAAAGGGAAGCTTATATGAATTTACCGACATTCGGATGGATCAATTGGAAAATAATATGAAAAAACGAATAGAAAATGGAATAAAATTTCAAAAAGCGAAAGAATTATTTACTTTCCTTGAATCATGTTCCAGTTAATGCTAGAATATGGGATGATTTAAAAGGAGAGAACAAATGATATATGATATGATCGTTATCGGTGCGGGAGCATCCGGCATGACAGCGGCTGCCTGTGCAGCAGATCCGAATATGATTTCAGATAAAAAGACTGATCCGGCATCGAAAAAACAACTTAAAATTCTGCTACTTGAAAAAAATAAAAAGATCGGGAAGAAGATTTATGCGACAGGAAACGGAAAGTGTAATATCGCAAATCAGGCATTTGATATAAACTGTTATTTCAGTAACAATGAGTTTTTCCCTTATAAGGTAATCGCTGCGGATGATTATAAAAAAGTAATTTCATTTTTTGAACAGGTGGGTGTATTGGTATCAGATGAAAATGGATATTATTACCCGATGTCCAGACAGGCTTCGACTGTTGTATGGGCATTTAATGATGTTCTGAAAAAGAATGAAATCGAGATCCATACCGGAGAACAGGCTGCAGAGATATCCATAAACAAGGATCATATCTATGAGATAAAAACAGATCATGCCGTGTATAATACAAAAAATGTTGTTCTTTCATGTGGCGGATCGGCAGCCCCGGCTCTTGGAGGAACAGATGCCGGTTTAGATCTGCTGGAACAGTTAGGCGTTCCTGTTTATCAGTTTCATCCGGCATTATGTAAGGTGAAATGCACAGAAGATATATCTGAATTATCAGGTGTTCGATGCAAAGCAGGCGTTTATGTTGAATGTGGAGAAAATTCGGCTTCTGATCACGAGAAAGAATTTGGCGAGGTACAGTTTACTGATACCTGTATCTCCGGCATTGTCGTATTCAACCAGAGCCATATCATCGGTGAAGCCTTAGAAGCCGGCGAACATGTCAGGCTCCACATATCACCGATACCGACGATGAATAAAGAAGATGTATTAAAGTATCTGAGAACATTTGTAAAGAACAATCCTGAGCGGAATATTCAGGCCTGTCTGAACGGACTGGTGCATGAAAAGCTCGGAGCCTATATAATAAAAAAATGCGGCACAGAGAAAAAGAGTGTGCAGCAATTATCAGAAAAAGAACTGGTAGAGCTGGCAGGTATACTCTTTGATCTACGGTTTGAGATCACGGACACAGCAGAGATTACAGAGGCACAGGTAGCACGCGGAGGAGCAGACACAAGATTTGTAAATCCTGAAACAATGGGATTAAAGATGGTTCCCGGATGTTATGTTACAGGAGAACTATTAGATGTAGATGGAAAATGCGGCGGATACAATCTTATGTGGGCAGTTATCACAGGAATGAAAGCAGGAAAGAGTATATATGATTCGTATAAATAATATCAAATTGAAAATCGGCTATACGGCAGATGATATAGAGGCTGTAATTAAGAAAAATCTGAAGCTTTCGTATGTGCCTGCATATAAAATTGCCAAATTATCGATTGACAGCCGTAAAAAAGATCAGATCCATTATGTGGCAGCTGTAGATGTAATTTGTGACAACGAAGAAAAGATATTGCGAAAAGTTCACAATAACAATATTATGTTAACAAAAGAAACGATATACCTGATACCGGAGCCGGGAACTACGCCGATGCAGTATCGACCGGTTATTATCGGAAGCGGCCCGGCAGGTTTGTTTGCAGGACTTTTTCTCGCAAGAGAGGGCTATCGACCGATTATTCTGGAACGTGGTATGGCGGTTGATGAACGAACAGCCTGTGTAAATGGATACTGGAAAAAGGAACATCCGTTAAATCCAAACTGCAATGTTCAGTTTGGGGAAGGCGGAGCCGGAACATTTTCTGACGGTAAATTGAATACCGTAATTAAGGATAAATCAGGAAGAAGGACTGCGGTTCTTAAGACATTTGTCGAATTTGGTGCAGATCCGTCAATCCTATATGTGAATAAGCCTCATATCGGTACAGATGTGTTATTGACTGTAGTCAAGAATATCAGAAATGAGATTATAAGGCTGGGTGGAGAGGTGCGATTTGAGCAGCTTGTAACAGATATAGAAGTGATAGATTCTGAGACAACGCTCTTACAGATAAAGAAGCTTTTGAAACCGGAAGACACATATGAATTAAAAAGCAATGCGGTGATACTTGCAATCGGTCACAGTGCAAGAGATACCTTTGAAATGCTCTATAAGCGTGGAATTCCGATGGAACAGAAGCCGTTTGCAATGGGACTCCGGATCGAACATCCAAGAACCTTTATCAATGAAGCACAATATGGATATCATCCCGATTATGAAGATTTACTGCCGACAGCAGATTATAAGCTGGTGCATCAGGCAGCAAACGGACGGGCGGTCTACTCCTTCTGTATGTGTCCCGGTGGTTACGTTGTAAATGCATCCTCAGAATCCGGAAGGATATGTGTCAATGGTATGAGCTACAGTGACCGAAAAGCGGATAATTCAAACAGTGCGATCGTTGTGAATGTTACGCCGGAAGATTATCCGGGAGATCATCCGCTTGCCGGTATGTATTTTCAGAGAGAGCTTGAAGAAAAGGCGTATCAGGCAGGAAAAGGAGCAGTTCCGGTACAACGTTTCGGTGATTTTAGAATGAACAGAATGTCTGAAATAGCCGGCAAGATCAAGCCTTGCATAAAGGGGGCTTATACGTTTTCCAACCTGAATTGTTGTTTGCCAGAGTATATCAGAGATGCTATAATAGATGGTGTTTTGTCATTTGACCGGGTGATATCCGGTTTTGCAGATGATGATGCAATATTAAGCGGCGTGGAAGCAAGAACGTCTTCGCCGATAAAGATACTACGCGATGCAGATCTGACATCTGCACATACTTGTATTTATCCATGTGGAGAAGGTGCAGGTTACGCGGGAGGTATAACATCCGCAGCCGTTGACGGAATAAAAGTTTTTGAGGCGGTTATGTCGAAATTTATGATACCGGAAGCATCAACCGGAAATCAGAGAATGTGAGGTTTCAGATATAAAATGGAAGATCGTTTATACTTAAAAAATAAAAAAAGAATCGTGATCAAGATTGGTTCATCTTCATTGATCCATGAGGAGACGGGTGGGCTTGATTACATAAAACTTGAAAAACTGGTACGGATCATCAGTGATCTGAAAAATCAGGATAAGGATGTTGTATTGGTATCCTCCGGTGCGATCGGTGTTGGTTCGAAGTCGTTAGGGCTTCAGAAAAAACCAAAGACAACATCACTCAGACAGGCATGTGCAGCAGTTGGACAGGGACAGCTCATGATGGTATACCAGCGCCTGTTCTATGAATATCACCAGATTGCAGCACAGGTTCTTCTGACATTTGATGTAATCACATCTCAGGAAAGAAGACATAACGCTGTAAATACTTTTAATGAATTATTACAAATGGATGTTATTCCTGTAGTTAATGAGAATGATACAGTTGCAATTGAAGAAGTGGATATAAACTTTGGAGATAATGATACCCTTTCCGCTATCGTAGCCAACATGATCAATGCTGACCTTTTATTATTATTGACAGATATTGATGGCTTGTACACGGACGATCCGAGAAATAATCCGGATGCAACATTGATCCCTGTCGTAGAACGTATCGATGATAAGATCAAAGCAATGGCAAAGGGCGCCGGCTCCGGATATGGAACCGGTGGTATGACGACAAAAATCTCTGCAGCGAAGATTGCTGCAAATTCAGGAGCAGATATGCTTATTTTATCAGGAGATGATATAGGGAATCTCGGTCGGGCATTAAATGGCGAATCTGTCGGAACCTTATTTAAAGCATATAAAGAGCCGAATTTTGATGTCGTAAGATACATTACACATAAGGAATATCTGCAGTAGCAATGGATATAGTGTGTACCACACGTATCATATATAAGATGGTATCTGATCAAACAGAAGCAGTACACGATTCAGAAATAACAGTAGTGAACAGGTGAATAAGAATGGACGAAAAAAAGATTGCAAGAATCAATGAATTATATAAGAAATCCAAGACTCCGGCAGGACTTACGCCGGCTGAAAAGGAAGAACAGAAAAATCTCAGACAGGAATATATTTTTGCCATGAAGCAGAATCTGAGAAGTGTATTAAATAACATTGATATCAAAGAACCGGATGGGAGTATTACCAGACTGGAAGATATCGATCCAACAAAAAAAGTATGATGGAACAGACAAAAGCAGAACTAAGAAAACAATATAAACAAAAGCGGCGTGCTTTAACACCGGAGCAGGTGACCGCTGCTTCAGCACAGATAAGGAAGCGATTTATGAATTCAGATGGATATAAAGACTGCAATCATCTGCTGATCTATGTCAGTCAGGATAATGAAGTGGATACGATCGAGATTATAAAGCAAGCACTTACAGATGACAAAATCGTTGCTGTGCCAAAGGTATACGGAGATCATATGCATTTTCATCGGATTCATGGAATGAGCGATCTAAAAGTAGGTGCATATGGCATCTTAGAGCCTGTCGGCTGTGATATGCTTCATCCGACGGAAGGAATTCTGATCGTTCCGGGAATTGTATTTGATAAAAACGGACATCGGATCGGATATGGCGGAGGATATTATGACCGTTATATGAAGCTTCATCCGGAACTTACTGCGGTTGCATTTGCCTATGATTATCAGGTGTTGCCGGAGATTTCATGCGAATCATTTGACGAAAGACCGGATCAGCTTCTGACTCCGTCAGAGATATACAGCTTTATGGAGAAGAATATTGGTAAATAAACTTATCAGAATAACGAAAACGAATTTATACGGAAACTCAACAAGAACATTAAACACATACCGGAGAACAATATGATTAATGAAATTGATAAAAAAATAGATACAATCGATATAACAGAACCTTGTCCTGCCGAAGAACCATTTCGGCAATATTATTTTATAAAAAAAGCAAGGGGGTATTACCGGGAGCTTGCGAAAAAAGCAGGAAGAAACCTGACCTGCTCGATCCAGACCTATGGATGTCAGATGAATGTAAGAGACTCCGAGAAGCTGACCGGTATTCTGGAAGAAATCGGATATACAAGCAGTGATTCTGAGGATGCAGACCTTGTTATATATAATACCTGCACAGTCCGTGAGAATGCGAATCGAAAAGTCTACGGACATCTTGGAATCATGAAACATGACAAAGAGACACATCCAGAAAAGATGATCGGGCTTTGCGGATGTATGATGCAGGAACCGGATGTTGTAGCTACAATTCAAAAGAAATATCGATTTGTAGATATGGTATTTGGCACGCATAATGTATTTAAACTGGCTGAAATCTACTGCAACCGTATCGAAGCCGGCGGACAGGTAGTGGATATCTGGAAGGATACCAATCTTGTTGTGGAAGATCTTCCGGTTAAGAAGGAATTCCCATTTAAGTCCGGTGTCAATATTATGTTCGGATGTAATAATTTCTGTACATATTGTATCGTGCCATATGTCAGAGGCAGAGAACGCAGCAGACAACCGGAGGACATCATAAGAGAGGTTAAGCGGCTTTCAGAGGAGGGTGTAAAAGAGATCATGCTCCTTGGTCAGAATGTGAATTCTTATGGAAAGACGTTAGAGAAACCGATGACATTTGCCGAATTATTGCAGAAGGTGACAGAAGTTGATGGAATTGAACGTGTTCGTTTTATGACCTCCCATCCAAAGGATCTGTCCGATGAACTGATCGATGTGATCGCGGCAAATGAAAAGATCTGCCGTCACATCCATCTTCCGATGCAGTCCGGCTCATCCAGGATATTAAATCAGATGAATCGTCGCTATACAAAAGAATCTTATCTGGAATTAGTAGACAAGATCCGCAGACAGATTCCTGAAATATCACTTACAACCGATATTATTGTCGGTTTTCCCGGAGAAACAGAAGAAGATTTCTTAGAGACAATGGATGTAGTGAATCGGGTAAGGTTTGATACAGCATTTACATTTATATATTCCAAGCGCACCGGAACACCGGCGGCAACATTTGAGGATCACGCAACAAAGGAAGAGATCCAGAACCGTTTTGACCGTCTGATCAAGCGAGTATCAGAGATCAGCGGTGAGGAGATCTGCCGTTATAAAGGTCAGGTCATGCCTGTACTGATTGAAAGCGTCAGCGAACAGAATCCGGAACTCTTAACCGGTCGTCTGTCAAATAATATTCTGGTACATTTTAAAGGTGATCCGTCTATGATCGGCGAGATCCGGGATGTTTCGCTGGATGAATGTAAAGGCTTTTATTATATGGGAAATCTTGTATAAACCGAATTTATAGAATAGGGGTAAAAAACAGTGGCAGCTTTAACACCAATGATGCAGCAGTATATGGAAGTGAAGAATCAGTACAAGGACTGTATATTATTTTACAGACTTGGTGATTTCTATGAAATGTTTTTTGATGATGCCCTGACCGCATCCAAGGTTCTTGAGATCACTTTGACCGGAAGGGACTGCGGACAGCCGGAACGTGCACCGATGTGTGGCGTTCCATATCATGCCTGTGATGTCTACCTAAATAAGCTGATCGAGAATGGTTTTAAGGTAGCAATCTGTGAACAGGTTGAAGATCCAAAGCTTGCAAAAGGCATAGTAAAACGTGAGGTTATCCGGGTGGTAACACCGGGTACAAATATGTCAAATGCAATTCTTGATGAAACAAGAAATAATTATCTGATGAGTATTTTTGAAAACGATGGTGCATTCGGAATCTCACTGGTAGATATCACGACCGGTGAGTTTAAGACAGCGAGAGTTCCATCCTTATCAAAGCTTACGGATGAGATCAACAAATATTCTCCTGCCGAGATCATCGGCAATCATTCTTTCATGAATTGTGATCTGGATTTCGTTTATCTGAGGGAGAAAATGAAAATTTCCATTTCTGAAGCGCCGGAGCATTATTTCAATCAAATGCTATGTGAAGATGCAATTATGAGGCAGTTCGGCGTTAATAATATGGACGGGCTTGGACTGAAGGATTTCCCTGACTGTATCTTATCCTCCGGAGTCCTGCTTCAGTATCTGCATGAGACACAGAAGAATTTCCTTGCACATATCAATCATATCGTGCTGTATTCCATCGACGATTTCATGATTCTTGATTCCGCAACCAGAAGAAATCTGGAGCTTTGTGAGACACTTCGTGACAAGCAGAAACGCGGTTCTTTGTTATGGGTATTGGATAAAACCAAGACAGCAATGGGTGCGAGAATGCTTCGAAGCATGATCGAGCAGCCTTTGATATATAAAAAGGATATCGAAGCAAGACTTGATGCAATAGAACAGTTAAATAATGATATGATCAATCGTGATGAGATGCGGGAATATCTGAACCCGATCTATGATCTGGAACGACTGATGACAAGGATTTCCCTACGATCCGCAAATCCACGCGATATGATCGCATTTAAGACATCCCTTTCATATCTGCCGTATATCAGACAGCTTTTACAGATCTATCCGGATGGGCTTCTTGCAGATATTTATGAGAAAATGGATGAATTACAGGATATTTATGACCTGTTAGAGCGTTCGATCAACGACGATCCTCCGATACTGATCCGTGAAGGCGGTATTTTCAAGGATGGTTATCTGGAAGAAATTGATACTTTAAAATCGGCAAAGACAGATGGCAAGACATGGCTTGCAGAATTGGAGGAACGGGAAAAGCAGAAGACAGGAATAAAGAATCTTCGCATCAAGTTCAATAAAGTATTTGGCTATTATTTTGAGGTGACTAATTCCTATAAGGATCTGGTACCTGAATATTTTATAAGAAAACAGACACTTGCAAATTCAGAACGATATACAACAGAAGAACTGGACAATCTTGCAGGTTCGATTCTTGGTTCTGAAGATAAATTATATGCACTGGAATATGAAACCTATATTGCGCTCAGAGATAAGATTGCGGGTGAGATCCTGCGTGTGCAGAATACAGCAAGACAGATTGCTTTATTAGACTGTCTCTGTTCGCTGTCATATGTGGCATCTGCCAATCAGTTTGTTCGTCCGGAGATAAACGAAGATGGTGTAATTGATATCAAAGAAGGTCGCCATCCTGTCGTTGAGAAGATGATGAACAACGGTATGTTCATATCAAATGACACCTATCTGAATAATTTTGAGAGCAGGATATCGATCATAACCGGACCGAATATGGCTGGTAAATCCACCTATATGCGTCAGACGGCACTGATCGTTTTAATGGCGCAGATCGGAAGCTTTGTTCCTGCTGCTTCAGCAAATATCGGTATCTGTGATCGTATCTTCACCAGAGTAGGGGCATCCGATGATCTTGCAAGCGGGCAAAGCACTTTCATGGTAGAGATGAGTGAGGTTGCAAATATTCTTCGAAATGCAACGAAGAACAGTCTGCTGATCTTAGATGAGATCGGACGAGGAACCAGTACATATGACGGACTTAGTATTGCATGGGCAGTTGTGGAATATATCAGTAACAGTGAACTGCTTGGAGCAAAAACGTTATTTGCCACCCACTATCATGAGCTGACAGAATTAGAGGGTAAGTTATCCTCTGTAAATAACTACTGTATTGCAGTAAAAGAAGACGGTGATGATATCGTATTCTTACGAAAGATCGTAAAAGGCGGAGCGGATCGAAGCTATGGTATTCAGGTAGCTAAACTTGCCGGAGTACCGGATATCGTGATCAATCGTGCAAATGAGATCTGCAACCAGCTTATCGATACGGATATAACGACGAAATTAAAAGATATCAAGATAACAAATGATTTTCATAAAAGTGCTTCCGATACCCAGATGTCATTTCTGGCAAATCCGGAAGAGAGTGCTATTTTAGAGGAGATCAAGAATGCGGATCTATCCAACATGACACCGATGAAAGCATTGTTATACCTGAATGAATTACAGGAGCGAATCCGTTAAGGAGAACCTATGATTAAATTACTGGATCAATATACAATTGATAAGATCGCAGCCGGTGAAGTGATCGAGCGTCCCGGCTCGGTTATAAAAGAATTAGTGGAGAATTCCATCGATGCGGGTGCAACCGCGATCACCATCGAGATCAAGGAAGGCGGAATGAGTTTTATCCGTATCACAGACAATGGATGCGGTATCTCAAAAGAAGAAGTCCCGGTTGCCTTCCTTCGCCATGCAACCAGCAAGCTTCAGACGGCGGATGATCTGTTAAAGATCGCATCCTTAGGCTTCCGTGGCGAGGCGTTATCTAGTATAGCCGCAGTTGCCCAGGTAGAGCTGATCACCAAGCAGGAAGATGCGCTTACCGGAACCAGATATCAGATCCATGGCGGAAAAGAGATCTCAAATGAGGAAATCGGCGCACCGCTTGGTACAACGATCGTTGTAAGAAATCTGTTCTATAATACACCTGCCAGAAAGAAATTCATGAAGACGCCTGCAACAGAGGGCTCGTATATTTACGATCTTGTCTGCCGTATGGCAATGTCACATCCAGATGTTTCATTTAAGTTCATTATGAATGGAACAGATAAGCTATTTACATCCGGCAACGGCAGACTAAAAGAGATCATCTATCATATATATGGTAGAGATATTACGAATAACCTTCTGGAGATCAATGCAGCAAATGATCAGGTAAAGATCACAGGATATCTTGCAAAACCGAGTATATCCAGAGGTAACCGTTCATTCGAGGATTATTATGTGAACCAAAGGTATATAAAGAGCAATATATTAACAAAGGCAATCGAAGATGCATATCGTACCTTTGTTATGGTTCATAAATTTCCATTTACAGTTATCAATTTTGAGATTGATCCATCTCTGATCGATGTGAATATCCATCCTGCAAAACGGGAATTGAAGTTCATAAATGAACCGGATATGTATGATTTTACTTATATCAGCGTTAGAAAGACCCTGTTATTTAAAGAGCTGATCCCGACTGTTACACCGGGAAAGGATATGCGGCCGGAGACACTGGCAGAACGCAAAGTGGAGAAACGCCCGGAGCCATTCGAAGCTAACAGGAGAGCCGCAGAGCTTCCTCCGCAGCCGGCAAGGCCAGCGCAGCAGAAAAAGCCAAGCATGCCAATGCAACCGGCAAATTCAGGTATATCTGCTCAACCAACGCCGACACCATCTGTTACGATGGAAAACAGAAGTAGCTCGCCGGTTGAAATCCAATATTTGAAAGAAGATAACCAGTCTGGTAAAAATATCACAAATAATATGGTCGCTGAAAATATTGTTTCGTATTTGACACAACCGACAAAGACAGCATTAAATCCTGCTGAAGCGGGTGTACAGACTAACGAAACATCAGAACAGAAGGAACAGGAACCGATCACCCCGGAAGCTAAGGTCAAATATGAGCAGATGGATATGTTTGAAGATAAGTTTCTGACACCGGAAGCTAAGAAAAAGCACAGGATCATCGGACAGTTATTTAAGACATACTGGCTGATCGAGTATGAAGACAAGTTCTTTATCATGGATCAGCATGCCGCACATGAAAAGGTAAAATTTGAGGAATTAATGGCAAACTATAAGAATAAGACAGCCATTCCACAGTACCTGATGCCGCCTGCGATCGTATCCTTGAGCGGAACAGAATCAGAGTTCTTACGGGAAAATCTGGAATTTTTCCAGAATCTGGGATTTCAGATCGAGGGCTTCGGAGGAAAGGAATATAAACTGTCAGCCGTTCCGGCAAATCTGTTCGGATTAGACGGCAGGGAACTGTTTCTGGAATTTATCGGAGAGTTATCCGAAAACGGACAGAAACAGACGATCGACACCTTTATCAGCAAACTTTCCACAATGGCGTGTAAAGCTGCGATAAAAGGGAATACTTCCATTAGTTTTAAGGAGGCAGACACCCTGATCGACCAGTTGATGAAGCTTGAAAATCCATATACCTGTCCGCATGGCAGACCAACCCTGATCTCCATGACAGAGACAGAACTGGAAAAGAAATTCAAACGAATTGTTTAGTAATTAAACTTATATAGAAACGGAGCAGCAAATGAAGCCTCTTGTTATATTAACCGGACCGACAGCCGTAGGTAAAACAAATCTGTCGATCGGTCTTGCAAAAAGAATAAATGGTGAGATCATTTCTGCAGATTCCATGCAGGTCTATCGAAAGATGGATATCGGAACTGCCAAGATCATGCCGGAGGAAATGGATGGAGTTCCCCATCATCTGATCGATGTATTAGATCCGAAGGAGCCGTTTAATGTTGTATTATTTAAAGAACTTGCAACAAAGGCGATGGATGATATCTATGCCAGAGGACGGATACCTGTCATTGTCGGCGGAACCGGCTTTTATATTCAGGCAGTTTTATACGATATTCATTTCGATGAAAATGACGATGATAAAAGCTACCGTACTTATCTGGAACAGCTTGCGGAAAAACATGGAAATCTCTGCCTTCATCAGATGCTTGAAAAAGTGGATCCGGCGTCAGCCGCAGCCATTCATTATAACAACCGCAAACGTGTGATCCGGGCATTGGAATTCTATAAAGAGACAGGAATCCCGATCTCCGAACATAACGAGAAAGAATCCAAACGGATTTCTCCATATAATTTTGAATATTTTGTGTTAAATGATGCAAGATCAAAATTATATGATAGAATAGACAGGCGAATTGACATCATGGTAGAACAGGGATTGATCGAAGAGGTAAAGGCATTAAAGGATCAGGGATATACAAAAGATCTGATATCCATGCAGGGACTTGGATATAAAGAGATCCTCGATTATCTGGATGGTGTAACATCTCTGGATGAAGCCCTCTATATCTTAAAACGTGATACCAGACATTTCGCCAAGCGTCAGATCACATGGTTTAAGAGGGAAAAAGAAGTCACCTGGGTGGATAAGAGTGAATTCACATCAGAAGATAACATTATGGATTTCATGCTTGAACAGTTGCGGTCAAAGGGAATTATTTCATAAAATAAAATGGAGCAGATAAAATGAACACATTATTAAAAGATTATTATACATCCTTACACATTGATGAACGGGTATTTGATTACTGTCAGAAGATTGAATACAGCTTAAAGGACCGTTTTGCAGCGATCGATGCCATTTGTGAAATCAACCAGATGAAGGTCATCAAAGCCATGCAGGATAATCGTCTGGCAGAAGCGCATTTTGCAGGTTCCTCCGGATATGGTTATACCGATGACGGACGAGATGCACTCGAACGGATCTATGCAGATGTATTCCATACGGAAGATGCGCTGGTCCGTTCTCAGATCACCTGTGGAACACATGCGATCTGTACGGCGTTATTTGGTAACTTAAGACCGGGAGATGAACTGCTTGCAATTTCAGGAAAACCATATGATACGATGGATGAGATCATCGGACTTCGCCCTTCACCGGGTTCTTTGGCAGAATATGGTGTTACATACGCCCAGGTAGATCTGACACCGGAAGGAGAGTTTGATTTTGACGGAATCCGAAATGCGATCAATGAACACACAAAGCTTGTAGAGATCCAGCGTTCCAAGGGTTATGCCGTACGTCCGACTTTATCCTGTGAGAAGATCGGAGAAGCAATCGCATTTGTAAAGAGTATCCGTCCGGACATCATCTGTATGGTAGATAACTGTTATGGCGAATTTGTGCAAGATAAAGAACCAACAGACTATGGCGCAGATCTGATCGCAGGTTCCCTGATCAAGAATCCGGGTGGCGGACTGGCTCCGATCGGTGGTTATATCTGTGGTAAGAAGGAATATGTGGAAAATGCCGCATACCGTCTTACAACTCCGGGACTTGGCAAAGAGGTTGGTGCATCTTTAAATAATACAAAGGCTTTTGCACAGGGCTTATTCATGGCTCCATCGGTTACGGCAAGTGCTTTAAAGGGTGCGATCTTTGCTGCAAATGTATATGAAAATCTTGGTTTTAAGACAGTTCCGAATAAGACAGAGGATCGTTTTGATATCATACAGGCAGTTGAACTTCAGACACCGGAACGTGTAGTTGCTTTCTGTGAAGGGATTCAGGCGGCTGCACCGGTTGACAGCTATGTAAAGCCTGTACCATGGGATATGCCGGGATATGATTCTCCTGTCATCATGGCGGCCGGTGCATTTGTATCCGGTTCTTCAATTGAACTTAGTGCGGATGCCCCTATGAGAGAACCGTATGCTGTATATTTTCAGGGAGGACTTACCTATCAGCATGCAAAATTTGGAATTGTAATGACATTGCAAAAAATGGTAGAAAATAACCTTATAGTGTGGTAGATTATTTTAGAACAAAAGCCGAAAAGAAAAAACGGTAAATACTCCTTACCGATTCGTGGAGAGACGGAGACGAAGGAGGAAAAATGAGATCAGAATTTACAATGAAAGATATGGCGGAATGTGAACGCCCATATGAGAAATGTCTGTCGGAAGGTGCAGCCGTCTTATCAGATGCGGAACTTCTGGCAGTTATACTTCGATGTGGAAGCAGACATGGGAATGCTTTGTTGACTGCGCAGAAAATATTAGCTGCGCACCCGGTTCATAAAGGGATCATCGGATTGAATTATCTGTCGGTTGATGATCTTATGAATGTTGATGGTATCGGAAAAGTAAAAGCAATTCAGATGCAGTGTATCGCTGAGTTGTCCAGAAGAATGGCAAGATCAGAACACCGGTCAGGAGTTACCTTTGGTAATCCGAAAAGTATTGCAGACTATTATATGGAGCGCACCAGATATTTGTGCAAAGAACAGGTATATGTATTAATGTTTGATTCGAGCCATCATTTGTTAAAAGAGTGTCGACTGTCAGAGGGAACGGTCGATCATGCAGTTGTATCGCCGAGGGATATTTTTATTGATGCATTAAAATATCAGGCTGTATATATCGTACTATTGCATAATCATCCCTCAGGGAATCCGGAACCCAGCAACCCGGATATTCTTCTGACCAAGCGTGTGGAGGAAGCGGGAAAAACACTGGGGATACGTTTATCGGATCATATTATATTAGGGAATAATTGTTTTGTCAGCCTGGCAGAAAGAGGAATCATAGAATGAGACGACGTAATCGTAAAAGAATAGAAATTACACCAAAATATTTTTTGCTGGCACTTACAATCTTGTGTGTGGTGCTGATGGTTACTTCTTTATTTTTTGACGGAATGATGTCATCCGTCAGAAATGTAACTAATACTTTTATTGTACCGATGCAAAAGGGAGTTAATACAGTAGGTACATGGGTTGAATCCAAGGTAGAAGCCTTCCACAATTACGAGAGTGTAGTAACTGAAAATGAACAGCTTAAGGAGAAGATATCTTCCTACGAAACAAAGCTTGCGCAGTATCAGCAGGATTCCTATGAGCTTGACCGACTTCAGAAATTATATGAATTAGATGCTCTTTATACAGATTATGAAAAGACCGGAGCCCGCGTAATCTCAAAGGATACCGGCAACTGGTTTGATGTCTTTTATATCGATAAAGGTACAAAGGATGGCTTATCTGTTGGATGTAATGTCCTGTATGATAACGGACTCTGTGGTATCATAACAGAAATCGGTGAATCCTATGCAAAAGTTCGTACGATTATTGATGATACATCAAATGTTAATGCCATGATCCTTCCAAGCAGATCCATCTGTAATGTGTCAGGAAGTCTGACGAATTACGCAGACGGATATATGATTGCTGAAAATATTGATAAAGATGCCGAAATATCGGAAGGAGATCAGGTTGTAACATCCTATGTCTCAAACAAATATCTTTCAGGTATTAATATTGGTTATGTGTCAAAGGTTGAGAGTGATTCCAACAATCTGACGAAGACTGCCTATATTATACCTGCTGCAGACTTCTCAAACATCGAAGAAGTACTCGTAATTTTACAGACTAAGAAAAATATCACGGATTAACAGAAAGAAGTGTAACATTGAAAAGAGTAATAATACTTGGAATATTAATAACAATATGTTTTGTTTTGCAGACTGCCCTTTTTCCGTTTCTTGAAATAGCAGGTATTGCACCGGATCTTATGCTGATCCTTACTGTTTCCTTCGGACTGATGCGGGGAAGAAAAGAAGGTATGCTGGTTGGGTTTTTCTGTGGTTTTTTATATGATGTATATTTTGGATATGCCATCGGACCATTTATGATCTTATATATGATTCTTGGCTATTGTAACGGTTTTTTCCACAGACTTTATCTGGTAGAAGATGTTCTTCTTCCAATAATTATAATCTTAGTTGATGATCTTATTTTTAATTTTGCAACCTATGTAATTTTCTTCCTTATGCGGAACAGACTGGAGTTCGCAACTTATTTAAAAGATATCATATTACCCGAAATGATCTACACAGCACTTATCACGTTGATCGTATTCAAGTTTTTTGCATTTGTAAATAAGACATTGAAAAAAATGGAAAAAGCAAGTGAATGATCCGGCAATTGTTTGATCATATGATCGTGAAAGGAACGTAAGAATGTTTAAAGAATTTTTCAGTTTGATAAAAGAATCAATAATTGAACATGTCAAGCATCGTCTGTTTGTTGTAACGGTCTTGTTTCTGGTTCTATTTGGAATACTTATATATCGTTTGTTCGATCTGCAGATCGTAAATGGCAAAAAATATCAGGAGAGTTTTACTTATAAATCCGTAAAGACAGTAGCGGTAAAAGCGACCAGGGGAAATATATACGATTGTAACGGAAAGCTTCTGGCTTATAACGAAGCATCCTATACTTTATCTTATATAAGTGGAACGGACCTGACGGAAGCGGCTGCCGCAAAGGAAACGACTTCGAATGAATTGCGTAATGACATAGTATATAAAACTATTCTGATCCTTGAACAAAACGGAGATAAGATGTCAGTAAGTCTTCCTCTGAAGTTAACCTCGAAGGGCTTTGAATTTACTGTATCCGGAAATACGTTAAATACTTTTTTAATGAATGTATATGGTGCAAGCTCTGTCGACAGTCTGACAGAAGAGCAGGCGTCTTCAACTGCCGATGATATATTTAAATATATGCGTGGAAAAGATTTATTCAATATCTCCGAAACATATTCCGATGAGGCGGCATTAAAGATCCTCGCGGTACGATATGAGATATGGCTGAATCGTTACCAGCAGTATATGTCTGTTCAGCTTGCTGATGGTATCAGTGAAGAAAGCTATGCAGCAATCAAAGAAAATTCGGATGAACTTCTCGGCATGGAGGTAAGTGTTGAATCACATCGTGTATATAATGATTCTGTATATTTTGCTCAGATCATAGGTTACATCGGAAATATCTCCAATGAGGAACTGGAAAAATATAATGAAACTCTGGATGATTCAGAAAAATACAGTGCAAATGATATGGTCGGTAAAATGGGACTTGAAAGTGAGTTTGAATCTTATTTGCGCGGCAAAGATGGATATCAGAAGATGTATGTCGATAATATGGGTAAGGTAATAGAAGTGATCGATTCCAAAGATCCTGTCGCAGGTAATGATATCTATTTGACAATTGATTCCGATCTGCAAAAATATTGTTATAATGCGCTTGAAACAGAAATTGCATCCATTCTTCTTGCCCATATAAAGAATGTAACGACATCCACGGATAAGGATGATATTCCGATCACCGATGTATATTTTGCTTTATTTGATAATAATGTTATAAGCATTGATGACCTTGCGGCAAAAGATGCATCTGAACTGGAACAGTCCGTTAATTCTTACTTCCAGTCCGCAAAACAAAATACACTTTCAAGACTGGATGATATATTAAACGTCAGTCATACTCCATTACATGATCTGACATTACAGTATCAGGATTATATGGAATTTATCTGTGAACAGTTAAGTGAGATGGGAATTTACAACCCGAGCAAGATTGACAAATCTGATGCTGCTTATGTTTCGTATATAAACAACAGTATTTCGCTGTGCGAATATCTGAAATATGCGATCAGCCAGGGCGCCATCGACATCTCCGGCATATCAACAAAGAGCGATTATTATGATACAGATGAGATTTACAACGTACTGACAGAATATATCTTAAAAGAATTTGAAAATAATACCAGTTTCGACAAACTTGTTTTTAAATATATGATAATATCAGGAGAACTTACAGGAAGTCAGGTAATTAACCTGTTATATGACCAGGGTATCCTTAATATGGCAACAGACGCAGATTATTCCGATTATAAAGCCGGTGTTATGGGAAGCTATGACTTCATATGTAAAAAAATTAAAAATCTTGAGATTACTCCGGCAATGCTGGCGCTTGATCCTTGCTCCGGTTCAATTGTCGTTACGAATCCGAATAATGGGACAGTTAAAGCAATGACAAGTTATCCAAGCTATGATAATAATCGTCTTACCAATATGATTGATGCAGATTATTATTCGAAGATTACGACAGACAAAACAACACCAATGTACAGTAGGGCAACTATGCAGCAGACAGCGCCCGGTTCTACATTCAAAATGATCACCGCATTTGCCGGTATGAATGAGAGCGTTATCGGGGTCAACGATGTGATCCAGACCAAAGGATACTTTGATAAAACAGAGACACCTGCTAAATGTTGGATTTATCCGTCTGCACATGGAACAATCGGTATATCTAAGGCAATTGAGGAATCCTGTAACTATTTCTTCTATGAACTTGGATATCGGATGGCAACAAAAGATACAGGAACCTACAGCGATATCACCGGTGTGGAACGGCTTCAGGAATATGCAGGTATGTTTGGATTTGACAGCACATCAGGCATTGAACTGCCTGAAAGTAAACCTCAGATATCAGATGCGGATTCAATCCGTACTGCGATTGGACAGGGTACGAATAACTTCACTGCAACTCAGCTTGCCCGGTATGTTACAACCCTTGCAAACAGCGGCACATGTTATGACTTAAGCCTTGTTTCGGAAATAAAGGATATTGATGGCAATGTTGTATATAAAAATGAGCATAAGGTTCATAACCAACTTGATTTTCCTGCAGAACAATGGAATGTTGTAAGACAGGGTATGCGACAGGTTGTTTCCGTTCATACAAGCAGCAGTGCACTGATCAATCAGATCAATGTCGCAGTAGCAGGCAAAACAGGTACTGCCCAGCAGAGCGAAGCCAGACCGAACCATGCGTTATTTGTATCATTTGCACCATATGAAAATCCTGAGGTAACGGTTACAAGTGTAATACCATTTGGATATTCTTCCGGTAATGCAGTCGAGCTTTCAGGTCTCGTATATGCATATTTGTATGATCCTGATGTTCTTGAGAATACAACTATTACCGGTAACAATGCACTTTCCGATTAAATTCCTGATTGAATATAACAATTTGGATATCAGATACACCAGATAAAAGAGCCTTGGTTTGCAGGCATTTTATTATGATGAGGGATTGAATATGAATACCGACGTTGTTATGAAGGCAAACAGCCATGGAATACGTATCATTCTGAATGAAGATAATTCAATGGAACAGATTCTTTCTGATATCAGAGAGAAATTATACAGTCAGGAAGTATTTTTGAAAAAAAGCGGAAGAGTACCGGTTACATTTGAAGGGAGACTGTTATCCTCCGGAGAAGAGGAACAGATCCTATATGAATTGAATCATCTTCCAAATACCGAAGTGGAATTCTGTCTGGAAGCTTCAAAACAGGATCTGTGTAGTCAGATCGATATTCCACCTCACAGAGCAAAGAGTCCACCTGAAAAAAAACAAGTCAAAAAAAATGTTCAAAAGAAATTGTCTGACAAACAGTTTTCAACAATAGAAAAAAAAGCATTACCACCGGATATATTTAAGAATGATACGATTCAGTTTTTTTGCGGGAATTTACGAAAAGGTCAGACGTTGGAGGTAAAAAAGAGTATAATCATACTCGGAAATATAGAGAAAAAAGCAACGATTATTTCGAATGGAAATGTCATTGTTCTCGGAAAACTTTCAGGAAACGTGATTGCCGGACAGGATCACTTAAAAAACAGATTTGTTCTGGCTCTTCAGATGGAGCCGGTTCATATAAAGATCGGTTCAGCTGTTTATAATAAAACAAAACAGAACCGAAAACAATTTCATACAGATGATGCGATGATGGCAAGCTGCGAAAATGGACAACTTCTTTTTCAGGCGCTGTCACAGACTTCACTTTAAGATAAAATTTCAATGCATATTTTAAAACAGGAAAAGATATTGACGGAGGTGTTTTATGAGTGAAGTAATTGTTGTAACATCAGGAAAGGGAGGAGTTGGCAAGACAACTACATCAGCCAACATCGGAACCGGACTGGCAGGGTTGAAAAAGAGAGTCGTTATGATAGATACCGATATTGGTCTCAGAAATCTGGATATTGTCCTTGGACTGGAAAACCGGATTGTATATAACCTTGTTGATGTTGTAGAAGGAAACTGTCGGTATAAACAGGCTTTGATCAAGGATCGGAACAACCCGGATCTTTTTCTGATGCCATGCGCACAGACAAGAGACAAGACTGCAGTTTCACCGGAACAGATTATAAAGCTTGTCGACGAAATGCGGGCTGATTTTGATTATATTATTATCGACTGTCCGGCCGGAATCGAACAGGGATTTAAAAATGCTATTGCCGCAGCAGATCGTGCCATCGTAGTTACTACACCGGAGGTATCTGCAATTCGTGACGCGGATCGTGTTATAGGATTATTAGAAGCAAATGAAATAGACAAGATCGACCTTATCATAAATCGTATCCGTTATGATATGGTGAAAAAAGGTGATATGATGTCTGTAGATGATGTTGTCGATATCCTTGCAGTAAACTTGCTTGGGGTTATCCCGGATGATGAGCAGATTGTTATTTCAACAAATAAAGGAGAACCACTCGCGGGAAGTAATACCATATCAGGAAATGCTTATATCGATATTTGCAGACGGATACTTGGTGACAGCATTCCTCTTACAGATTTTAATGTTTTTAAACGAAAACCTTTTAAGCGTTTATTCAGAAAAAAACATGCATAAAGGGGTGAAGTTTAATATTATGAAAGAAAACAGAGCAGTATCGAATGTGATAAGCTATAATTCCGGGCATTATGCCAGAGAACGATTAAAAAATATATTAATGGCTGATCGAATAGGTTGTACTCCGGATGTCGTAACAAGAATTCGGGATGATATGCGAAAATGCGTTGCGGCCTATGTTAATATCGATTCAGCAAATATGACAGTACAGCTTTCGGATTCATTTATCATTGCACGAATCCCGGTTGTAGGAATACATATGAAAAAGGACAAAGAAAAAGATGAAACACATGAAACAGATGGACATGTCAACGGAAAAAAAATACAGTCTGATCAACTATAATTTTAAGCTTGTATTATTTGTGATCGCAGCTATGATTATGGGAACAATCACAATCTGCAGCGTTCGACCGGATTTTCAGACGAAACAGTTGATCGGTGTAGGCGCATGTGTAATTGGAATGATCATTGTATCATTGATCGATTACAATTTTATATGCAAATATTATATGATCCTTTATGCGGGAAATATACTTTTGCTTCTGCTAGTTCTGTTGGTCGGTTCCGGAGGAGGAGATCAGGGCGTTCGCCGTTGGTTCTATATATCAGACTCTTTCACAATACAGCCATCAGAATTTGCTAAAATTATTTTGATCATTTGTACAGCAGTTTTTCTGGAAAAAAACTACGAAGATTTGAACACGCCAAAGGTACTTGCAAAGCTTGCGGTATTTTTGGCTGTTCCTGTTGGTCTGATCGTGGCAGAACCCGATTTGTCTACCTCGATCTGTATTATGGTCACACTATTTATTGTTATATTTGTAGCAGGACTCAGTTTGAAACTCATAGGTATTATGATCCTGATTCTTGTTCCATGTTTTGGTGGATTTATCTGGTATATCCAACAGGATAATCTGCCTCAGTTTTTGAAAACTTATCAGATTAATCGTATTCTGGGACATATATACGGAAGTGAATATGGTGCATCCTCCGATCAACAGGATAATTCAGTTATGGCGATCGGTTCCGGTCAGTTATCCGGTAAGGGTATTAATAACTCAACCGTAGCAACCGTTAAGGATACGAACCTGATATCTGAGCAGCAGACAGACTTTATCTTCTCGGCAGTAGGTGAAGAATTAGGTTTTATTGGAAGTGTGATTATTATTGCAATTTTATGCCTGATAGTGTTACAATGTATTCGGGTTGCTAGGCACGCAAAGGACAAAAAGGGTATGTATATAGCAGCGGGAATCGGTTCACTGGTTGCTTTTCAGACATTCATTAATATCGGAGTTGCAACTGCATTATTACCGAATACAGGCCTTCCGCTTCCGTTTATCAGTTACGGACTTAGTTCTCTTGTAAGTATGAGTGCCGGTATTGGATTGGTATTAAATATAAATCTGCAAAAGAAGAAATACTAGGAGGAGAGTTATGAATATAGGGTTAATAGCACACGATGCGAAAAAAAAACTGATGCAGAACTTCTGTATTGCTTACAGAGGAATTTTAAGTAAAAATGATTTATATGCGACAGGAACAACGGGACGATTGATTGAGGAGGTTACCAATCTGAACGTTCATAAATATATTGCGGGACATTTGGGTGGTGAACAGCAGTTAGGTTCACAGATTGAGAACAATGATATTGATATGGTTATTTTTCTCCGGGATCCTTTGCATCCAAAGGCACATGAACCGGATATCAACAATATCTTTTTATTATGTGATATGCATAATATTCCGCTTGCAACAAATCTTGCAACTGCAGAGCTCCTGATCAAAGCTTTAGACCGAGGAGATCTCGACTGGCGGGAATTTTATAAATAATTTGGAGATATAAAGATGAAAAAATTGACAAAATGGATGGCAGTCATGCTGATTCCCATTCTTGTTTTATCCGGATGCACAAAAAGAAGTTATGATACAAGCAATCAACTTGCACTTGGAATATCTGAGAATCTGCCTTTATACAGCTCTGACAGCTTTGGTGACCAGTATACAGTCATACCCGATGGAGAGGCTCTTGCTGATGAGAACTACAGCGCGGTTAAGTCGGCAGTTTTGATAAATGACTCAACAAAAGAGGCTTTAGTTGTACATAACGCACATGATCGTATTTACCCTGCAAGCATGACTAAATTAATGACAGGTCTTCTTGTTATGGAAAGTATCGAAGACGGAACTTTATCTTTAGATGACACGATTACATTATCACATACTGTTACATTTCAGGAAGATAATGTAGGTGTGAGCGATCTTACAAAAGGATGCTCTGTAACAGTAAAGAATCTGTTATATGGCCTTTTGATTCGTTCATACAACGACTGCGGTGTTCTGCTTGCAGAAAAGATTGCAGGAAGTGAGGATGCATTTGTTGAGAAAATGAATGAAAAAGCATTTGAATTAGGTGCTACAAATACGCATTTTGTGAACTGCCATGGATTACATTCAGACGATCATTATACGACTGCATATGATCTCTATCTGATCTTTTCAGAATTCATAAAACATGACATGGCATATCTGATTGATTCACTCGATTCATATGATTTTACATATACAGATGAAACAGGTGCAGAGAAAAGTGTCACATTACAGGCAACAAATGGTTATATATCCGGTGAGTTTAAATTCCCGGAGGGGTATTCGTTAGGTTCCTGGAAATCCGGTACGACCACAGCAGCCGGCAACTGTCTGATCCTTGAATTTGTAAAAGATGATACAGGTGATAAATATGTTGCTGTTATTGCCGGAGCAGAAGACAGGGATACGTTATATAATGATATGACTATGTTAATTAATACTGCAAAATAAACAGCTATCTGAGTGGACATTTTGTCCACTCAAAATATATAACTGTTTTAATATAATTCAGGAGGTTTTATTATGATTCAGATTATTACAGGTGATAAGGGTAAAGGAAAAACAAAGGTTCTGATTGACAAGGTTAACAATGAGGTAAAAGTTGTAACAGGTTCTGTTGTCTTTATTGATAATAATAACAAGCATTTATATGAGCTCAGTAATCGCGTCAGAATGATTAACTGTACAAACTACGAAGTGGATAATCTGGAAATGTTTGCAGGCTTTATTCTTGGTATTATTTCTCAGAATAAAGATATTGAAAAGATTTATATTGACAACTTTACATCTGTAACATATGTAAAGCCGGAGCAGATCAGCTATGCTCTTGATCTCATGAACAAGATCAGTGAAAAATATAACATCGGTATCGTTCTCTGTTTTGCAACAGACAGCTCCGAAGTTCCTGATACATATAAGGACAATATCATTGCCGCATTATAATAAAAATATACCTGCGAAGGGTACTGTGTCTCTGATTCAGGATCAGTACACAGACTAAAGGAGATATATATGACTTCCATAAAAAGAAAAGTCAGGAAACGACAGCCTGTCAAGATCAGTTTCGGGTTTATCATTTTTGCGATCATGTTTATATATATGCTGATCCGTATCATTATATCAATGAATGATCACGACCTGAGTGTATTTCAGGTAGAAGAAAGCAGCTATGATACTAACTTTACTGTTCCGGGGCTTGCTGTTCGAAAAGAGACATTAAACTACAGTTCAACCTCCGGCTATATCTGTTATTATATCCGGGATGGCGAAAAAGTAGCAAAAGGATCCAGTGTATATTCTGTTGATGAGACAGGTTCTATGTATGATGCACTTTATGAAGTACAGAACAGTAACAATACTTCGTTATCAGCAAACGATTATAATGATCTGAGTAAACAGATACAGATTTTCAAAACTGGATTTTCGACTTCTGATTTTTCAGAAGTATATGAATTTAAAAATACAATTGATAATAAGGTTCTTGAAATGTATGAGGATATGGCTTTAGAACAGTTATCCTCAGACAAATCATTTGATTCGACATTTACAGCGGTTAAATCATCGACCAGTGGAATTGTATCCTATTATATGGATGGTTACGAAGACTTTGATATCAACAATTTATCGGCTGATGATTTTGATAAAACCAAGTATTCTAAAGAATTGTTAAAAAAAAGCGATATTGTTGAATCCGGAAAACCTGTATATAAGATTATTGATGATGAGGACTGGAAGATTGCTGTCATGCTTACAAAAGAAGAATACAGCAAAGTAAAAAAAGATGAACATGTTCGATTTCGAATCAATGACTCAAGTAAAAAGATTTCAGCCAAATACGAGACAATTGAAAAGGATGGAAATTATTTTATTATCATTGACATGAGCAGATATCTTGCTGAATATGTTTCAGAACGTTATCTGAATCTTACATTTATCTTCTCCGAAACAAAAGGACTTAAGATCCCAAATTCAGCGATTGTTGAAAAAGATGTTCTTATGATACCGGTCGGATATCTGTCCGGCGGAAGCGGAACGACGGAAAAGAAATATTTTAACCAGATCGTATTAACAGAGGATGGCTCAACTTCGGTTGTACAGATATCCCCTACTATATATTTTACAGATGATCATTTCTGCTATGTTGATCCGGCAGATATCAAGGAAGATGCGGTTCTCGCCGCAAATGAATCGGATATCACCTTTAATGTATCAACAGCGGGAATCTATAAGCTAAAAGGTGTTTATTGTATCACACAGGGAACAGCGCTGTTCAAACAGATCGATATAACCGTAAATGGAGATGATTATTCAATAATCGATCCTAATACAGCATATGGAATATCAGCATATGATCGTATTGTACTGGATGGTACATCTGTAAAGGAAAACCAGATCATATATTAGGAGTGATAGAAAAATGTTAAAAGAAAACTATGAGTTAGTAGATCAGAAGATTACAGAAGCCTGCAAACGGGCAGGCAGAGACAGAAAAGATGTTACACTGATCGCAGTCAGCAAAACAAAGCCTTTAAGTGATATTGAAGAACTGCTTGCAGAGACAGACGCTATAGATTTTGGCGAGAACAAAGTACAGGAACTGGTTGATAAGTATGAAACCGTTTCCCGCAAAGTAAACTGGCACATGATCGGTCATTTACAGACAAATAAAGTAAAATACATCGTTGATAAGGTCTGTCTGATCCATTCTGTTGATTCGGTAAATCTAGCTAAAACGATTGAAAAAGAAGCTGCAAAGCACGATGTTATAGTTAAGGTATTGATTGAGGTAAATGTCGCCGGAGAAGAGAGCAAATTCGGTGTTTCTGTTGAAGATACGGAAGATCTTATTATGCAGATCAAGGATTTTCCTCATATACAGATAGAAGGTCTGATGACGATCGCGCCGTTTGTTGATGATCCTGAGGATAATCGGGTTCATTTCCGACGCCTGAGAGAATTATTACTTGACATCAATTCTAAAAACATTGATAATGTCCATATGAATGTCCTCTCGATGGGCATGACAAATGACTATGAAGTTGCCGTTGAGGAGGGTGCCACTATGGTCAGAGTGGGTACAGGAATTTTTGGTGCAAGAAACTATAATATTTAAAGGAGAACCATTATGGCAAAGAATGGAAAAAAAAGCTTTCTGGATTATTTTAAAATAAATGACTCCAGCGATGAATATGAAGATGATTTATTTGATGATGATGAATATGATGACGATGAAGATGATTTTGATGAAGAATATGAGCCAAAGCCAAAGGCTGTAAATGGAAGATCATCTGCATCTACATATACAGCAGCTGCTACACAGAGTGCCGGCGCTGCTGCTAAAAAATCAAAATTTGTAAAACCGGCAAAGAATACAGCTACAGCTTCCAATAATACAAAGCTTGTTTCATTTAACAACAGAAGTCAGGGCGGTTCCCAGCAGGTATTTGTTATTAAACCGGATGAATTTGATGATGCACAGATGATCATCGACCATTTAAAAGGCGGACAGGCGATCGTGATCAATATGGAGGGAATGGAGCTGTCTACAGCACAGCGAATTATCGACTTTATTGCCGGTGCATGTTATTCCCTTGATGGATCGTTACAGGCAATTTCCGGTAATATCTTCATTGCAGCTCCGGCAGATATCTATGTATCCGGTGACCTCAGAGAAGAATTATTGAATGATGCATTTATGTCTCCAGAATTAAGCAAGTACTAATAAATGACTAAATAATGATCTGCACTTGCAGATTCTGAAGGAATGTTAAGGGAGGATTACAAATGCTTACACCTGTTGATTTACAACAAAAGAAATTTCAGCATGGTATGGGGTATACCAAAAAAGATGTTGATTCATTTTTTGATATTGTTATTTTGAGTTATACAGAGTTGTATAAATCAAATGCTGAACTGACCAATCAGGTCAAGACACTTACAGATAGTCTGGTGCATTACAGGACTACAGAATCAAAGCTTCAGAAATCACTTATGCTTGCAGAGAAGAACGCAGAAGAAGCTACAAAGAATGCAAATGACAAGGCCAAGATTATTGAGAACGATGCAAAAATCAAGGCAAATAATATTGTTCATCAGGCAAGAGAAGAGTTGGAAAGAATTGAAGACAGTATTGAGGGCATTAAGCAACAATACAGAGATTACACGATGGCATTTAAGAATCTGATGGATTCACATCTTCAATTTCTTGCAACGAATCCGATCAACGAAGAATTAGGTGTTGATTTTGACGAAATTATGAAGGATGCCAAGTATTTTAATGGAAATGCTGTAGCATATGCTCCTGCAGGTTCTAATGGCGAAGGGGCAGGTTCAGGCAGTTTTTCTACTTTCAGTGGCGATCCGCAGGGACGTGAAGAATCTACACTTGGCGGAGGAGGAGGTTCCGGTATGGGAGATTCCACACTTGGCGGATCATCCGGAGGTAATCTTTCAAGTGATTCTTCAGTATATACAAAGAATCTTGGTGGCGGTTCTTTCGTAGATCCGTTCAAATATAAAAACCAGTAAATCTAAAATCAAATAACAAATAAAGATTCCCTGCCTGAATATTGTTTCAGACAGGGATTTTACTGATAAATGCAAAAAATCATAGAAAGGAAATCAGAATGAAAAAAAACAGTATATTTGCAATCGTAAGTGTATTCTTACTGATTGGTCTGGATCAGCTTGTAAAATTCCTGATCACAAGCCATATGGCGTTATCCGATACAATACCAGTCATAAAAAATGTATTTCACATCACCTATATCCAGAATCGTGGAGCAGCATGGGGTAGTTTACAGGGAAAACGTATCTTGCTATTAGCTGTTACACTGCTTGTACTGATATTCCTCGTATACTTTTATATTAAAATGTTAAAGATGGATAAATATAAAGATCTCAGGATTCTGTTTTTATTTGTATTTTCGGGCGCAGTTGGCAATATGATTGATCGCATCCGCCTTGGTTACGTTATAGATATGTTTGATTTCCGTCTGATTAATTTTCCTGTCTTTAATGTTGCCGATATCTATGTAACTTGTAGTATGATCATTCTGCTTATCCTTATCTTGTTTAAATATAAGGATAATGAACTGGAAGATTTGTTTGGAGGGTCTAAAAAGGGCTCTGATCAAGAATAAATATATGGAAACTTATAATATAGAAGCAGATGAAAACTGGACAGATAAGCGAGTTGACAAGGGATTAGCCGATTATTTTGACAATTATTCACGCTCTTTTCTGAAAAAGCTGTTAGATGATGGGAATATACTGGTGAATGATAAAAAAGCAAAACCAAGTCTGAAAATCGCGTCCGGTGACAGAATAGACATTACGATTCCGAGTATTGCATCCGTTGAGATTGAACCGGAGAATATTCCACTTGATATCGTATATGAAGATGAGGATATTATTATTGTAAATAAACCAAAGGGAATGGTTGTTCATCCGGCTCCCGGGCATTATTCCGGTACACTTGTGAATGGCTTAATGTATCATTTTAAAGATTCTCTGTCAGGGATCAACGGAGAACTTCGCCCCGGTATTGTCCATCGAATAGATATGGATACAACCGGGCTCCTTGTTGTCTGTAAAAATGATGCTGCTCATAATTTTCTGTCAGAACAGCTTGCTGTCCATTCAATCACAAGAAAATATTATGCAATCTGTTTTAATTATTTTACAGAAGATGAAGGTATCGTTGATCTGCCTATCGGAAGACATCCGACAGATCGAAAAAAAATGGCAGTCAACTATAAAAATGGTAGAAATGCAGTAACTCACTATAAAGTTCTGAAAAAACTAAAAAACAATTTCTGCCTGATTGAATGTCAGTTAGAGACAGGAAGAACGCATCAGATTCGTGTTCATATGTCATATATTAAGCATCCGTTGTTAGGAGATGCCATATATGGACCTAAAAATCAGCCATATCATCTGCAGGGACAGACACTTCATGCCGGTGTACTTGGTTTTATTCATCCATCCACAAAAGAATATGTAGAATTTTCAAGTGAACTTCCTGAGTATTTCCAAAAGTTGTTAAAACAGTTGGAGCTTTAAATGTCTGAGGATTGTAAAATCTCATTTCTAAAAAGATATTCGTTTGAATATTCTTCCATTAATTTATTAAATTCGTTTTATATTATTTTTAGATATAAAACGAATTTTTTGATTTACATTTTTTTGTGGAAATGTTATAATTTTTATTATAAAAATAAACAATTTTATGGTTTTTATACAGAAAATCGTAGTTTTTTTTTTACAGCAAATAAAGATCATACTTGCAAAGGGGGCTTTTATTATGGCTTGCAATAAAATTATAACAATAGGACGACAGTTTGGAAGCGGCGGAAGAGAAGTTGGACAGAAACTTGCTGAAAAACTTGGTATTCCGTTTTATGATAAGGAACTTTTAAAGATCGCAGCAAGAGACAGTGGTATCTGCGAAGAATTATTTGAGAACTTTGACGAGAAACCAACAAACAGTTTTCTCTATACATTAGTTATGGATCCATATTCATTAGGATTCGGAACATCCGGTGAATTGCCATTAAATCATAAAGTTTTTCTGGCTGCATTTGACACTATCAAATCTATTGCTGAAAAAGATGGTACCTGTGTATTTGTAGGTCGTTGTGCAGATTATGCCTTAAGAGATTATTCTAACGTTGTAAATGCATTTATATATGCAGATATTGATGATCGTATAAAACGTATTGCAAAGAAATACGAACTTACAGATGCGAAAGCAAAGGATTTGATCCGCAAAGAAGACAAATCAAGAGCATCCTATTACAATTATTACACGTCCAAGCGTTGGGGTGAGATGAAAGGCTATGACATCTGCCTGAATTCCAGCCAGTTTGGAATTGATAATTGTGTAGATATGTTATACGATGCCGTTACAAAGTATTAGACCATGATATAATGAACGCAAAATTATTTGCTCGCAAGGATGCTGATTTTGCGAAATGCATAGAATGTGCGAAGCACATGATATAATGATGAAAAATCGCTTGCTTGCAAGGGACGATTTTTCGAATGCATTGAGTGAGTTATGCTCACGATATTACATAATGAAAAAATGCGCTGAGAGATATTTCCCGGCGCATTTTTCATATCATATACTTAATATTATTCTTTTATTAATTTTCAAAGAATGGTCTTTATTCTAATAACGTTTATACTTTATTGCATAGGGGAGTTAGAACTGATTTAATCATCACGTTTTTCTCGTAATTGAACACGATTCCTGGCACTTCGCCGCCTGTCCTCATCCATATCTGCATAATGTTTTCTTGTTGTATTTACATCGCTGTGACCAAGAACATCCGCAACCAGATAAATATCACCGGTTTCTCGGTACAATTCTGTGCCATAGGTGCTTCTTAATTTATGCGGAGTAATATGCTTCAAAGGGATAACGCCTTCTGAATATTTTTTTACCAGCATTTCAACAGACCGAACAGACATTCGTTTTTTTTGGCTGGAGAGGAAGAGAGCATTTTCATATCCTGATACCGGCTCGATATGTTTGCGTTCCTCAAGATAATCTGTTAATGCGTCTGTAACTTCATCACCAAAATAAACATAAGATTCATAACCGCCTTTTCTGGTAACTTTTACGCGGCTGTTATTAAAATCCACATCTTTAAGATCGATTCCAACACATTCAGATACACGGATACCTGTTCCAAGCATGAGCGTCAAAATTGCAAGATCTCGAACCTTTGTCTTTGCATGATATGCCTGTTGGTGTTTGGTTAAATGATCACCATATTCAACAGCATCTAAGAAATCTGCGACCTCATTTGTATCCAGTCTGGTTATTGTTTTACCATGAATCTTTGGCATATCCACTTTTTCAGCCGGATTTGACTTTATACGGTCGTTTTTATACAAATATGCATAGAATACCCTTAATGCAGATAATTTGCGTTTAATAGCCCGTTCAGCGTTCGTATAGACCTTTCCATCCTTTTCATAATACTTAAGATATTCCAGATATTCTTCAATATCTTCAGCTTCGAGGGCTGATATATCCTCCAATGTGATATCAATCGGTTTTCGTCCTCGAAACTGTGGACATTCGCTGCATAAAAAGTTATAAAATGTTTTTATATCTCTGGCATATCCAAGCCGTGTTCTGGATGAAGTTCGATTTTCAATCCCACGAAAAACAATCTTAACATATGAAGGAAGCTCTGCTAGAATATTTCGTAGAAGAATTGTATTTTTTATATTGATGTCATTTGTATATTCGTTTGCCATTTGAAATTACCTTTTTCCTTTCTACTAACAATATATTTACATATTATTTATTGATTCCGTGTATGTTTTTATATATAATATCTGTTAAATGTATATCAAAAATTGATGTAATTGCAGAATATCATTTAAATGTGGTGTATATTTAATTGTGTTTTTCGTAAAACCTGAGTTTTGCGAAAAGTTATATCTGCTAAATTAGTTATATCACACTCTGCCTCTGAGTGCAATTCTTTCATCAATATTTTCTTGAAACCAATTTCTTTTATAAGTATAATATACACGGTTATGAAACAAATCTTTTCATTTTGAGGTAATTATATGAAATTACAAAAGTTATTAAGTTATACAAGACGTGCCATCGATTCATATGAAATGATCGATAATGGTGATAAAATTGCAGTTGGTATTTCCGGTGGTAAGGACAGCCTGACTTTACTCTATGCTCTGGCTGAATTACGACGATTCTATCCAAAAAAATTTGATCTGATCGCTATTACAGTTAATCTCGGCTTTGATAATTTTGATACTGCAAAGATCGAACAATTATGTAAAGAATTGGATGTTCCTTATTATATTGTAGATACAGAAATATATGATATTGTATTCAATGTCCGAAAAGAGAAAAATCCATGTTCTTTATGCGCTAAAATGCGAAAAGGCGCATTAAATCAGAAATTAAATGATCTTGGATGTAACAAGATTGCTTATGCGCATCATAAGGATGATTTTATTGAAACATTCCTTATGTCATTATTATATGAAGGCAGAATCCATACATTCTCACCTAAAACATATCTGGATAAAAGTGAATTGATGGTTATTCGCCCTCTTATGTATATAAACGAAGGTGAAATTATCTCTTTTAAGAATGATATGCAGCTTCCTGTTATCAAGAGCCCTTGTCCTGCCGATGGATATACGAAACGTGAATATGCAAAACAAACTCTGGTGAAGTTGGAAAAGGAAACTCCCGGCTGCAAGCAGCGGATTTTTTCCGCTATCGAACATGGAACCCTGGAGGGCTGGCCTGTAAAGATCGACAATCCAAGACTTTACAATAAAGATGCCAAATAAGCACATTCTATTATGTAATTCGATAATTATGATTCTTTATACCACGAATTCTGTGTATTATAAATATATATAGTAATATTT
>OLQB01000303.1_pt1 | contig 38789 bp, 14 predicted proteins | sample 1672681 | NCBI WGS metagenome assembly OLQB01 (sample SAMEA3136713, study PRJEB25190) | human gut metagenome | reverse complement strand
TGGCAAGTACTCCGGTACTGTCTCGGCAACGTTCACCATCAAGGCCGCCGAGCCCGGCTCCACGCTGGACAAGTCCAAGTTGCAGGCGCTTGTCGATAAGGTGAAGGGCTATAACAAGGCTGATTACCAGTCTGGTTGGGATGCTTTCGCCGTCGCGCTCGCCGACGCGCAGCAGGTGTTGCAGAACTCCACCGACCAGCAGGAAGTGGACAAGGCGCTGTCTCGGCTCCAGTCCGCCGTCGACAAGCTGGTCAAGAAGTCCGGCGATTCCGGCAAGACCGATGGCAAGGATGACGGCACGCAAAAGCCCGCCGCCAAGCCGGGCAGCGCTCTGTCCAACACCGGCGCCTCGGTGTTCGGTGTGGGTATCACCGCGGTCATACTGCTCGCCGCCGCCGGCGCCGCCTACGCCTTCCGCAAGCGCCGCGCCTGAACTGTTTGCAGCGTAGACCAAGCCCCTTCTGGATGAGTCGAGCTGTGAAGCAAGCAGCCTACTGGATTGTTTGCTTCATGGCGCGGCCCCATCAGAGGGGCGTATCGCACGTTCGTCCGACGACGCTGTCGGACGCATAGGCTCTATAGCCCCATAGCTCCAATAGCCATTACCGAACTTCACCACTCAACATCTAGATCTGCTGCGCGACAAGCAGTATCACCGCGCGCAAAGAGGAAACCAATGACAACCAAACCATCGATAGGCAAACGCCTGCTCGGCGCGATGCTGGCAGTGCCGATGGCGCTCGCCGGCATGGGAATCGGCGCGACCACGGCGGTCGCGGCCGATACCGTTCCGACCAATAATCTCATCGCCGCCTACGACTTCACCACGAAGCCAAGTGACGGCAAGACCGTGGCCAACAGTGCGCCGAACGCTACGCTTGGCGCGGCCGAAGTACAGAACTCCGCCGACTCGCTTTGGGCCGATGATGCCCTCACCCTTTCCGGCGGTGCCAAGACCGGCACCGGCGACTGGGTCAAGCTGCCCTCGAATCTGCTGTCCGGCAAGGACGCCGCCACGGTGCAGTTGGAGGTCAAAGCGGATTCCAGCATGCTCAATGCTTTCCATTTCCTGTGGAACATCGGTAACGACAGCTCCGATACGGAATATTTCTTCGCCACGCTCAACTGCGGCAGTTCGCGTAACCCGCTCGTCGGCCTGAAATCGGGCGGTACGGAGACGCTCGTGCAGTCCAGCTCCTGCGTGGCCAAGGCCGACCAATGGTTGTCGGTGACCGCCACCATTGATGGCGCCGCCGCGAAACTGTACATCGACGGCACGCAGGTGGCATCCGGCACCGTGCCGGCCAAACTGTCCAGCGTCAAGGACCAGTCGCTCAATGCCATCGCACGTTCGCCGTGGCCCGACAACCTGTTCAAGGGTGCGGTCTCGAACTTCCGCGTATACGATGCCGCGCTCACCGCCAGTCAGATCGCTGCAATCAGCACTGCCGATGCCTCAATTCATGCCAGTGAACTCACCGGTTCCGTGCTGAATGGCATCACCATCCCCACGACGGTCGACGATCCGTTCATTTCGTTGCCCACTGCGAACGGCGTGACGTGGGCGTCCTCCGATAGCAGCGTCATCGCGACTGACGGCACAGTCAACCAGCCCGCCAAGGGCGAGGCAGCCAAGACTGTCACGCTGACCGCCGCCGTCACGATCCGTGGCCAGACCGCTACGAAGGAATTCACGGTCACAGTCAACCCGACCACGAAAACTGCCGCTGAACAGCTCAAGGAAGCCGCGGCCGGCTACGTGATCCCGTCCGTCGTGCGTTCCGGAGACGCCCTCCCGGCGGCTGTGAATGGCACTACCGTCACGGTTACGTCCACTAAGGACGTAGCCGTCGAGGATGGCAAGATCACCATCGATGGCGACGAGGCCACGACCGGTACCATCACCGTCGAGTTCTCCAAGAACGGTCTCGCCGGCATCGAGCCCATTACCAAGGCCTTCACCGTAAAGGTGCTGCCCGCCGCGAAGTCCGCGACCATCGCCGCCTACGATCGCAACGCCACCGGCGAGAATGAGGCCAACAACGGCGACATCGCCTACAGCATGCACCTCGCGTTGCAGAACGCTGACGGTTCGTACACCCCGTACAACGAGAATTACGGTATCTTCTTCGCACGTTCGCCGAAGGCGCAGAATCTCAACGAGAACCTCGACGGCAATGATTACCGCAGTCTCAAGGATCCGAGCCTGCTCCGCATGGCCGACGGCACCTATGGCGTGATTTCCGTGCGTACCAACCGCGGCACCGCCACCGGTGACTCCACCGCGAAGTCCAGCGTGCTCATCGCCACCTCCGAAGACCTGCTCACCTATAGCGAACAGGAGAACTCCGGTTCCATCGTCGACCTTGGCGAGACCAACGGCGTCAACGCTCCGTACGCCGTGTACGACACCGCCAGCAAGCAGTATGTTGTCGGCTGGGCCGATGACAACGGCGTGGCCAAGTACACCACGTTCGATTCGCTCAAGGGCTCCACATCCAAGCACGGCAGCGTACTGTACGGTTCCGTCGCCAAGTCCGGCGTACTCGCCGCCGACGGTGTACAGGGCATCGCGAACTTCCGCTCCGGTGCCACCATCGCGGTGGACGAGGCCACGGTGAAGGCGCTCAACACCCGTTACGGCCGCTCTGAGAACACCGGCACGAGCAATCTCACTGACATCACCGTCAAGAAGGGCGCCTCAATCGATGAGGTGACCGCGCAACTGCCGAAGAACGTGGACCTCACTTACTCCGACGGTTCTACCGGCTCCCTGCCGATTTCCTCATGGAACACTGAGGGTATAGATCTGACGAAGGTGAGTGATTACACTGTCACCGGCACCGTCAAGCAGACCGAATACCAGATTCCGTTCGCCGAGGACCGCGCCGATCCATCGGTGTATAAGTGGCAGTGGACGCATGAGGTCGACGGCAAGGAAGTCACCGAAACCAAGTTCCTGATGATCGCTTCCAACGACATCCAAGGTGATGTCACTTGGCAGCATGGTTCGCCCCACATGCCGTTCCGCATGGCCGACACGATTTCCGGTCTCGCCGACGAGCCGGGCAACCCGAATGCCCTGATTCAGTCGAACGGCTACAACAACAAGGAGGTGTCGCTGCTCAAGGCTGGCGACAAGGACTCCGAGGGTAATGCCATCATGCACAGCTTCTGGGCTCCAGAAATTCATGAGATTGATGGTAGGCTCACGATTCTGTTCATGGCCGGATACGGCAACACATGGTCCAACGGCAAGTCGGTGTACATGCAGCTCAAGCAGGATGCCGACGGTCATGACCTCGACCCGACCGACCCCGATAACTGGACTGTGCCGACACCGATCTACCGCAATGACGCCTCGCTGCTCAACGGTAACAAGCAGCTCGCAGCCACCGCGTCCGGCGGAGTGGGCATGTCGCTCGACATGACCTATTTCCAGGATGCCGACGGCAGGTCCTACTACGCCTGGCAGCAGCTCGGCGCCACCTACATCGCCACGATGGATCCGAAGGACCCGGCCCATGTGACCAGCTCCCCGGTGCGCATCGTCACCCCGGAGTATGCGTGGAACGCCGCCATAGCCGAAGGTCCGAACGTGACCCTGCGCGACGGCAAGCTGTACCTCATGTTCTCCGGTTCCGGCGTGGGTAAGACATACACCACTGGGCTGGCCGTAGCGGATGCCTCCGGTACTGACCTGACCGACCCGGCCAGTTGGACGGTGCTCAACTACCCGATTCAGAAGTCCGGTCCGTTCAACGGTGAGATGCAGCTCGGCACCGGTCACGGCATGTGGAGCGAGGACGAAGATGGCAACCAGATCTACGTGTTCCACGCCTATGCCACGAAGAATCTCGGATCCGTGAATGCTGCCGGCCGCGACATGTTCGTGCGCCGTGTGCACTGGGCCGCCGACGGCATGCCGGTGTTCGACATGAGCTCTTCCGAGGAGCTGGCCTCCAAGACCGTTTCCGTGACAGTGAAGGTGGTCGACGACACGGTTACGGTCGACAAGACCGACTTGTCCAAGGCGCTCGCGTCCGCCAAGCAGCTGCGCGAGTCCGACTACACCGCCGCCTCGTGGAAGGCGTTCGCCGCAGCGTTGGCCTCCGCCGAGAAGGTTTATGCCGACGAGAACGCTTCGCAGAAGGACGTCGACGACGCAACCGCCGCGTTGAACAAGGCGCAGGCCGCGTTGGTGAAGGTCGACGGTTCCGATTCGGGCGATGGCTCGAGCGATTCGACTAAGCCGGGCGACGGCTCGAGCATTGACGCTGGTGCTACTGGTGATAAGACGGGCAACAAGCTCGGTCTGTCTAAGACCGGTGCCGCCGTACTCGGCCTCAGCGGCGTGGCCGTGGCGCTCGCTGCCGCCGGCATCGCCCTGACCCTCCAGCGCAAGCGCCAGGCCTGAGCGGCGTAAGCCTCCAATCGCGAAATCGGCCCGTGTGGAGGTGTATTTCCGAGTTGTAGGGCAATGGCTGAAGTATTGGCCGTTGCGGCCGATGAGAGCCCGTTGGTATTCCGCCATTTTCGGGTGGTTGATCGGCTCTGGGAGTGGCGAGTACCCGGGCGCGTGCCCTACAACTCGGAAATACGCTCGGTACGGAGCCGTTTCTGGTTCACGGGATTTCGGCTGAAAATCCCGTGAACCAGAAACTTACAGAAATGCACATGGCCGGCCATCGAGTTCGGCTTGATTCCAATCTTTTGCGTGTGCGATTGCACATGTCTTCAGTTCACGGGATTTACCAGCGTGATCCCGTGAACTGGATAACGCGGACATGCAGGCCACGCGGCTCAACAAGCCAATATTGCACACAGATGATGTGCGATTTTGTTTGTTGTGGGGTGCTGAGAAGGGGTAAATGTTCATTCGGGGAGATGAAACCGGTTTTAAGAGGGGTGCCGGGTATTTCAGGTATGGCAGAATCAGCATGTGCGTTACCGCTTTCGCGTCGTCGCTCAAAGCGTGCTCAAATTTAGGTGAACGCTTACATTAGAATTGTGAGTGCTTACAGAAACCTGTGCGATTGCACATCGGTGCTCCTGTTCACGAACGGTGTCGTTCGTAGGGATTTCCGGTGGCCGTCGTTCGGGCGGAAGTGGGTCGCGCTGGCGAACGAAGAGGCTCCGGCGAAGCGGAAGCAGGAGCGAGAAGCGGTCGATAAAGGAGCGACCGGGTGTCACTCGATAACAATTCGATAACAAATATTGCGATGGCGCAACGATGATCCATCACAGTATTGCAAAGAAGCAAGGACCCAAGGAAGGAAACTCAGTGAGGAGAGTTACACGATTGGCGGCCTGCCTGACGGCGGTGTCGACGTTGGGCGCGGGGTTGATCATGCCGATCACCGCCGTGGCCGACGACGCGACGCCTGCGGTGCAGACGACCACGACCAGTGCGAACGTCAGGGCGGCGGCCAATACAGCGACGGCTGACCCGATTGCCAGCTTCGATTTCAATAGCGACCCGGACGATGGTGCATTCGCCAGTGCTCAGGGTGACGCTAAGGCCACCGTGCAAGGCACGGTGGATCTCGTCAACGGAAAAGATGACGACAACGGCAAGGCCGCCCAGCTCGGCAGCGGTTTCTGGCTGAACGTGACCAAGTCCGATGGCAGTGCACTGCTCAACGGTCTTGATGATGTGACGATCAGCTACGACAGCAAGGCGGCTGCGACCGGTGGCCAGTGGACTGTGTTTGCCGCGCCGACCGCCGGTGCGGTGAACGGCAGCGCCCCCACCTACGTCGGTGTGCTCGACCGCACCGACAAGACCCGTGTGGAACGCTATCTCAACGGCCGCGCATCCGACATCGCCACCATCGACAAGAACACCGGTACGAAGGATGCTTGGAAGCATGTCGATCTCGTCATCTCCGGCAAGACCGCGAAGCTCTATGTCGATAAGAAGTTCGTGGCGAGCAACGTGAACGGCGAGGATCTTAAGAGTATTCTTGGCGGCTCAGGTGGTGTGCTGCAAATCGGCAAAGGCAACTGGGGCAACGGTGAATACTTCACCGGTTTGCTTGATAATTTCATGATTTATGGCTCCGCGCTTTCCGCAGCCGATCTCGGCATCGCATCGCCTACTGCAATCGAGATTTCCGGTTCCAATGTGAAGGACGGCGAGCTGAGTCTCAAGGAAGGCAACTCCGCATCCCTGTCCGCAACCGTCACCCCTGAAGGTGCCGATCCCACAGTGACGTGGGAATCCAACAATCCTGCTGTGGCTACTGTGGATGCCAACGGCAAGGTCACCGGCGTGAAGGCCGGCACCGCCACCATTACAGCGGCTTCCGAAGCTGACGCCGCCAAGACCGCCGAGCTCAAGGTCACCGTCACCGAGGCCAAGGCCGATGACGCCTACGGCTACGTGATGGTCCACTTCATCGAAAACAACAAGGGCTACGCCGAAAAGGTCTACCTCGACATCTCACGCGGTGATGACGCCACCCAGTGGGACACGCTCAACGGCGGCGAGCCGATTCTTGTGAGCAACGAATCCACCACCGGCGTGCGCGATCCGTTCATCGCCTACAACCCCGAGTCGAAGACCTACTACGTGCTGGCCACCGATTTGCGTGTGTTCGGCAGCGATAATGCCGGTTGGGGCACGTGGGCTACAGGTTACAGCACCAAGTTGCATGTGTGGTCGTCCAAAGATCTCATTCACTTCAACGACATGACGGAACTGGAGACCGCCACCGCCGACAAGTACACTGCCAATCCGAACAAGAGCCAGACGCTCACCGATTCCGTGACCGGCAAGACCATCTCCGAGATCGGCATGGCATGGGCTCCTGAGGCTACGTGGGTGCCGAACTTCTATGATCTCAACGACGACGGTCAGCTCAACGGTTCCGATAAGGACAACCCGAAGAACCAGCAGGGCGGCGCATTCGTTGTGTATTGGTCTGTCTCCGCCAAATACGATGGCGAGAACAGTCAGCCCGGCAAGAAGGTGACTCACGTGCTGTGGGCCGCCACCAAGGACTTCACCAATGAGACCTACATGTTTGGCGGCGTCTTCGTGCCTAACAGCAAGTACAACCGTGGCAACACCATCGACACCACGATGCTGCAGAACGGTTCCCGCACATACCGCACCACCGGTTCCGGCGTGATCTTCATGGAATACACCGATCGTGCCGATTGGTGGCGTGCCAACGACCAGGGCCAGTACGCGACCGACCCGGCCAAGGGCTGGGTGTTGCGCCAGACCAACATCGGACACACGCTCGGCAGCGCGCAGGAAGGTGCCAACGGTTTCAAGGTCAACGGCGAAAACAAGTGGTACATGTTCGTCGACAACTATGGATCTGTCGCCTCCGGTGCCCGCTACGGCTACAACCTACTCGAAGCCGACAACCTCGATTCCGAGAATCCGTGGAGCGTCCTGAAGGCCGACGATTACTTCCTCACCGCCAACACCAAGCACGGTGGCGTGGTCTCGCTCACCAAGGCCCAGTACGACGCGATCCGCGCGGCTGACGCCAAGGCTTCCGACAACGCCGACCTGAAGGCCGAGGATGTGACGGTGGATAAGGGTGCTGCCGATACGGACATCACTGCCAAGCTGCCGAAGACGCAGCAGGTCACTCTTGCCAACGGTTACGGCACTGCCAAGCGCGACGTGACGTGGGACGTTTCCAACGTCGACACCTCCAAGCCCGGCGAATACACCGTCACCGGCACGGTCGACACCATCGGTGCCAACGAGAACCATTGGAAGTGGACGAACGCCGCCGGCGAGTCGAAGACCGACGAGGACGACCTCATCAACTCCGGTGCGAACGCGAACAACAGCTGGAAGCAGACCGGTGGCTTTGTGGACAATGAAACCGCCAACAAGAACCGCACGCTATACAGCTCCACCGCCATCACCGTGACCGCTAAGGTGACCGTGACCGGCGAAACCGAGCCGACCGACCCGGATCTGCTTGCCGACTTCACGTTCGATGATGGCGATAAGACCTTTGACGGCGGCAACGCGACGGGCACCACGCAGGGCACCGCCACGCTCGCCGACGGCAAGGACGGCAAGGCCGCGAAGCTCAGCAAGAACTTCTGGCTCAACGTCACCGCCAAGAACGGCGACGCTCTGCTTAAGGGCAAGAACGACGTGACCATCAGCTACGACGTCAAGCCCGATGCCTCCAACAACACTGGCTGGACCTTCTTCGCCGCCTCCAACGCCACCAAGCAGGAGTACGGCAAGGAACACTACGTCGGCGTGCTCGACAAGACCACCGGTATTACCGTCGAACGCTACAACAACAACGACGGCAAGCGCGATTCCTCCGGCAACGTCTCATACACCAAGACGAACGCCGACTGGAAGCACGTCGATATCGTGATTTCCGGCGCAACCGCCAAGCTGTACATCGACTCCAAGCTGGTAGCCGTGAACAACAACGGCCAGAAGCTCGCCGACATCCTCGGTGCTGATGGCGGCGTGCTGCAGATCGGCAAGGCCAACTGGAGCAACGGCGAGTACTTCTCCGGTCTGCTCGACAACTTCAAGATCTGGGGCAAGGCCCTGAGCGACGACGAGCTTGGCGTGGAAAGCGCGAAGACCGACTACGCCGCCGCGCTCGCCATCCCGGCGCAAATCACCGGCGACCTGCCGAGCACTGTGCTGGGCAAGACGGTTACTTGGTCCGCGACCGGCGACGGTGCGAAGCTCGTAGCCGCAGACGGCAAGGTCACGCAGCCGAAGTCCGGCGAGAAGGCCGTGAAGGTCAAGCTCACCGCCACCATCGACGGCGTGGATAAGGCCATCACCGCCGAATCCGAAATCCTCAACAACGGCGGCGAAATCGCTTCCTACGTCAAGGATGTCGATCGCTCCGACCAGAACGGTGCCAAGTACGACCCGCTCGCCTACAACGACGATCGTCGCGCCGACTCGCTGTACGTGGCCGCCAAGGCCGCCGATGGCAGCAAATGGGAGACCCTGAACCGTTCGCAGTCGATTCTGTCGGTCAAGTGGGACGGCTCGCAGTCCGCCAAGCCGAATGCGCAGATGGGCTCACCCGCTTTCTTCCGTGCGGAGGACGGTACCCTTGGTGTGGTTTCCTCGCAGAACAACGCCACCGGTGCGATTTACGTGTGGGATGGCAAGGGCGACGGTGCCACGTTCACCAACGAGCGCGCCATCACCGTGACCGACAACTCCATCGTCACCAACCCGCGCATCGTCTATGATGCCGCCTCCAAGGGCTACAAAGTCTTCTGGACCGATGGCCTGAGCGGCGAAGGCCGTATGGCCACGCTCTCCGACCTGACTGCCAAAGCAACGGTCGGCGAGACGCTCAAGGCCGACGCGGTTGCGATGGGTGTGGGCGACGTGACCGAAGGTCTGCCCGCATGGGCCGGCGAAGGCCAGACCCGCGCATTCGCTGTGAGCTCCTCTGAATTCGATGCGTTCTACAAGAACTATGTCGATCTGCAAAACACCGGCGTCAAGGCTCTGGGCGGCGCAACCGTGGAGAACGGCGCTTCCGCCGAGGACGTCACCGCAGCGGTTTCCGGAACGCAGGCCACAATGACCTACAACGACGGCTCCACGAAGACCTTCAACGTCGACTGGAACGCCGATGATCTGGCCGCCGTGGACACCTCAAAGGCCGGCACGTATGAGGTCAAGGGCACTGTTCAGCAGACCACCGAGGCCATGTACAACGACGCTCGCGCCGATCCGGACATCTTCTACAACGAAGACGATGGCTACTACTACCTCACCGGTTCCACCTATGAGGTGAAGTCCACTGATTCGACCAACAACCAGAAGGACGGCTACCGTTCCATCGGTCTCAAGCGCGCCAAGACCATCAACGGTCTGAAGGATGCTGAGGAACACATCATCATCAAGCCGGAGAACGGCACTCCGGGCCACGAAGACCAGTACCCCGACTCGTTCTACGGTTGGAGCGCGTTCATTTGGGCCCAGGAGTTCCACAAGATCAACGGCAAGTGGTGGATTGTGGCCGGCTTCCACAAGGGTGCCTCGTCCACGAACGGTGGCTGGTGCAACAACACCATCCTCATCCCGTACACCGGCGACGAGCAGTCCATCAAGGATGGCGGATTCCTCGAGGCCGAAAACTGGGGCGAGCCGACCGTGCTGGAAGGCGCCGCATTCGACGTGACGTACTTCGAGCGCGAGGAGAACGGCAAGGCCCAAGGCTACTGGCTCTTCCCGAAGAGTGCAGGCCTGTACCTTGCCAAGGCAAAGATGGGCGATGGCGTCACTCCGCTGGTGGATGGCAGCCTTGAGCACATCTATCAGGCCAGCCAGCAGTTCGAGTACGGCAAGTATGCGCCTACCCCCGGAGACAACTCTGAAGGTTCTGATCAGGCAATCGTAGAGGCACCGTTCATGTTCGAGCATGGCGACTACGTCTACATTGCCTATGCGGGTGCCACGGTGGATAAGTATTACAACACCAACGTGATGCGTGCCGCCAAGAATGCCGACCTGCAGGATCTGTCGAGCTGGACCACGGCCGACTTCCCGTCGTTCGACACCAACGACACCTACACCGGTACCTACGGTGCGGATGAGGCCTCGTACGAGCGCAAGCAGGCCGGCCCCGGCCACATCTCGCTTGCACATGATGAGGCTGGCAACATCGTCATGGCCTACCACGCACGCCCCTACCCGGAAATTCACTCCGGTTCCGCGGCGGGTGGCCTGTTCGATCAGGACCGCAATACGTGGGGCAAGGCCGTGAACGTGCGCGCCAACGGCATGCTCGACATGTCGCTGACCAAGGATCAGGAGGTCGCTCCGGCCAACCGCACGGTGACCATTACGGTGACCGTAGGCGAGCCCGATACGCCGGTTGAGCCGTCCATCACCGGCATCCGCGTCAAGAGCGAGCCGACAAAGACCAAGTACACGGTGGGCGAGCAGTTCTCCGCCGATGGTCTTGTGATCGAGGCGACGATGTCCGACGGCACGGTGAAGACGCTCGATGCCGCCGACTACACGGTCGGCGACGTGGACATGTCCGCTGTGGGCACCAAGACCGTCACCGTCGCGCTCAAGGCCAACGATCAGCTCACCACGTCGTTCGTGGTGACCGTGAGTGCCAAGACCGAGCCTGGTAAGCCCGGTTCGGGCGACGGTTCCGGCGATGGTGCAGGCGGCGATAACGGTAACGCTGGTACGGGGGCGGACTCCGGTCTGCCGTCCTCTGGTGCCGCCGTGCTCGGCCTTGGTGGTGCCGTGGTTGTGCTCGCCGTTGCCGGCATCTCTCTCACTATCTGGCGCAAGCGTCGCGCCTGAGCGGATCCAAATGCTCCCTCTCAGTCGGCTTCTGGCGGACGGAGAGGGAGCACCTAGTATCACCATAACTTCAATCTTCAATCCATAACTGAACACAAAACCAAAACCCACAATCAGAGGAGACACATGGGTAAGTGGAAGAAAGCGGTGGCAGCTCTTGCAGCTGTCCCGATGCTGATGGCGTTGGCGCCAGCAGCAAATGCGGTTGAATCGGATCCCACCGATTCATCGGCCGCGCAGCGGGCGCTGGCAGCAGCCCTGAAATCAAATGCCAAGGCAGCGGCAGACAGCGATCTGCTCGCCAGTCTTGATTTCGACAACGTCGCTGCAGGCGCTACTGGCACTATTGTCGATGACACCACCGGCACCAAGGCGGCCATCAACGGTGCTGCCGCAGTGGCTACCAGCAAGGACGGCACTGCTGCAGTTCGGCTCGGTTCTGGATTCTGGCTGAATGTGACTAAGTCGGACGATTCTGCCGTGCTCAAGGGCCTGGATGCGGTCACGATTTCGTACGATTCCAAGTCCGCCAGCACCAATCAGGGCTGGTCGGTATTTGCGGCACCGAATACGAATGCGCAGACCTATCAGCAAGAGCATTACCTCGGCGTGATGGATCGCACCACTTCGGTGAACGTTGAGCGTTACAACAACGCTGGTAAGCGCGACACCACCGGCAATGTGAGCAAGGATGGTCTCGCCAGCCAGTGGCGTCACGTCGATTTGGTCATCGACGAGGCCGCTTCCACGCTGTACATTGACGGTGAGCAGGCCGCAACCGTAGCCCCAGCTGATGGCGCGAGCTTCGCTCAGCTCACCGATATTCTCGGCGCAGACGGCGGCGTGCTGCAGATCGGCAAGGCCAACTGGGTGAATGGCGAATACTATACCGGCGCACTTGACAACCTCAAGATTTACGGCTCTGCGCATACTGCTGACCAAATCAAGGAAGCCTACGATTCCACGAAGTCCGATGCCGCCAAGGCCGACGCTAATGCGCTGACCATTAACAACGGCAGCACTGATGTGTATTCCAACATCACACTTCCGGCCAAGGGCTCGGTTAACGGTTCCGCGATTACGTGGAAATCCAGCAACGCAAAGGTCATTACCGATGCGGCAGATGGTGACATCGCAGCTGGTGTCGTTGCTCGTCAGAAAACCGACACCAAGGTGACGCTCACTGCCACCATTACCGATGCTGACGGCAACACGGAAACCAAGGAATTCGAGCTGACCGTCAAGGCCGCCGTCGAACAGCCGAAGACCACGGACTATCTGTTTGCGCACTTCACCGGCACCGAAGGTAGCGCTACCGACGAGCAGATGTACTTCGCCACCAGCAAGGATGGCCTGAGCTGGCATGACACCCGCGAGTCCGGCGATCCGGTACTCAGCTGGAACAACAGCCAGACCGGCAACTCTCGTGGTAAGGACAACGGCGTGCGCGACCCGTATCTGGTCCGCTCTCCGGAAGGCGACACCGTCTACCTCATCGCTACCGAGCTGAGCATCCATAACCGTGGCGGTTGGGGCGCGGCCACCGCTACCACCAATGGCAGCACCAACCTAATCGTGTGGGAGTCGCATGACTTCGTCAACTGGAGCGAACCGCGCGCCGTTGACGTTGCCTCTCAGATTCCGGGAGCCGGCATGGCTTGGGCTCCGGAAGCCTACTGGGATGATGTGAACAAGCAGTACATGGTGTACTGGGCCACTGCTTCCGACGCGGACAACAAGTCCGGCGATCGCACCAATATGTACTACTCCACCACGCGTGATTTCGTGAACTTCACGACGCCTGTCAAGTGGATCGACCGAGTCAAGTCCGTTATCGATACCACGATGATTAAGGCCGATGACGGCTATTACTATCGTGTGTCCGGTGACACGTACCTCGGTGTTGAGCGTAGCAAGGATCCGTATGCCACAACGCTCACCACTGGTGACACAATTGCGAATGGTTACTACAACACTGACAGTGATCCGAACCAGTGGACGCTTGTCGGTACATTCGGTGACCTGACTGGTACCGGTCTGACCGGTGCGCAGCTGGAAGGCCCGGAGCTGTTCTTCTACAATGAAGATGACGTGCAGACCAGTGATGCGGGCAAGAAGATGCTCTACGGTCTGATGTGGGACCAGTACTCAGCCGGTAAGGGTTACACCCCATACCGTTCTGCCGATTTAGGCAGCACTGATAAGGCTGATTGGGGCTTTGCCTCTGATGTGAACTTCGGTTCGCTCAAGAAGCGTCACGGCACCATCCTGCCTGTCACTGAAACCGAGTACAACGCAATCCTGAAGGCATTCGATAAGAACAAGGACACCGAGCCAGTCACACCCGATGAAGACGGCTCCGGTCCGATTGCCGAGTATGACTTCGAAGACAGCAAGGGTACCGACACCACTGAGAACAGCAACGACTTGACCTTCAACGGCAACGCCAAGGTCTCCGAGGATGCCGAAAAGGGCAAGGTGCTTAAGCTCGACGGCTCTGACGGCACCTACGCCGAGTTCCCGAAGGGCCTGTTCGATGGCCGTAACAAGCTGACTGTGCAGATGGATGTCAAGTCGGAGATCAATAAAAACCAGTTCACGTTCGCTTTCGGCCAGAACTCCACCAAGTACTACTTCCTGAAGTACAACAACTCCGGCGAGCTCGCCAGCCGCATCACCACCAACTCGTATGGTGCGGAGGACGCGGCTAACGCTACGTTGTCTGGCAACGGCGCATGGCATCGTGTCACGGTCACGTTGGACGACAACGTGATGACCGTGTACTCTGACGGTGCGCAGGTGGCTCAGAACAAGGCGACCAAGAACAAGGTCACCGATTTGGGTAACGATCTGCTGGCCTACTTGGGCAAGTCCTTCTACAACGACCCATACTTCAAGGGTTCGTTCGACAATGTGAACGTGTGGAACCGCGCGCTCACTGCTCAGGAGGTCGAGAAGACCAGCCCGATTGCTCTGCAGGGTATTTCTGTGGGCACTGTGCCGTCTGACCCGAACTCGCTGCGTGGCACTGACGACCACTCTCAGGTGCGTTCCACCCTCGACTGGTCCGCGAAGACCGTCACCACCGTGCTCAACCGCCGTGGCGACGCGGCCAAGGTGCCCGTCAAGGTGACCGTCAACCGTGGCGACGACTCCATCAAGCTCACCCTTGATGGTCAGGCGTTCACCAATGGTGGTACGGCCGACCTGACTAAGGACCGTACTTTGGTTGTCGATTTGGGTGACGGTAATACGGAAACCTGGACGCTGAAGAAGGTCACCGTGGGCAACAACCCGGTACTGCCCGGCCAGTACGCCGACCCGGACATCGACTACTTCGACGGCAAGTTCTGGATCTACCCGACCACCGACGGCTTCTCCGGCTGGAGCGGCAACTACTTCCATGCGTTCAGCTCCACCGACTTGGTGAACTGGACCGACGAGGGCGTGATCCTCGATGTCAATAAGGACCACCAGCCGACCACCGATGGCGATGAGAACACCGCCATCTCCCCGTGGTCCGTGGGCTCCGCGTGGGCGCCGACCATCGAGAAGAAGAACGGCAAGTACTACTTCTACTACTGCGCGAAGTTGCCGAACGGTACATCCGCCATCGGCGTCGCCGTGGCCGACAACCCGGCCGGCCCGTACAAGGCCGCCGACCAACCGCTGGTCACTCGCACGATGGAAGGCGTCACCGTTGGACAGGCCATCGACCCGTCCATCTTCACCGACCCGAACACCGGCAAGTCGTACATCCTGTACGGCAACGGTTCGCCCGCCATCGCCGAACTCAACGACGACATGGTGAGCATCAAGGCCGGTACGGTGAAGAAGCTCAACGGTCTGAACGGCTTCCGCGAGTCCGTGGTCGTCGCCTACCGCGACGGCAAGTACCACTGGACCTGGTCGTGCGACGACGCCAACTCCCCGAACTACCATGTGAGGTACGGCGTCTCCGATTCCATCGACGGCACCATCACCTACAAGGGTGTGCTGCTGCAGAAGGATTCCTCCAAGAACCTGCAAGGTACCGCGCACCAGTCCGACGTGCATGTGACCGACGCGGACGGCAACGACCGTTGGCTCATGGCCTACCATCGCCACTACACGCCGCTCGGCGTGTTCACCTCCGGCCTCGGCTACCACCGTGAAACCGCCATCGACGAGATCACCTTCGACGCGGACGGCCTGATGCAGACCATTCACCCGACCGACGAAGGCGTGTCCATTGAGATGGCCGATACGACGGCGCTTGATGGCGCGATTGAAGCGGCCGACAAGCTCGGCACCGATGGCTCTGCTTACACCGAGGCCAGCTGGAAGGCATTCGAGGATGCGCTCGCCGCAGCCAAGACGGCCAAGCAGACCTTCCTTGACTCCGGCCTGTCTCAGGCTGATGTCGATGCCGCCGCCAAGGCCCTGACCGACGCGCAGAATGCGTTGGAGGAGAGCCAGCCCGAGCCGGAGCACCCGGCCGCAGGCACGATCCTCTCCATCGCCGTGACCGCGCAGCCCGCCAAGGCCGAGTACAAGGTTGGTGAAGCGCTCGACGTTGCCGGTCTGGTCGTCACCGCGACCGTGGCCGATGGCAACGGCGGCTCCACCACCCGTGAGCTCGCCGCCGATGAGTACGAGCTGCTCGGCTTCGACTCCTCGAAGGCCTCCGACAAGGTGACCGTGACCGTGCAGTCTGTGGCCGATTCGACCAAGACCGCCACGTTCACCGTGAAGGTCGTTGCCGACGAGACGCCGACTCCGGATCCCGATCTGGCCACTGAGGAAGAGCTCAAGCAGCTCGAAGACGCCATTGCCAAGGCCGAAGCCGAGAAGCTGAACCAGGACGATTACACCGCCGATTCGTGGAAGGCCTACGCCAATGCGCTGGCCCAAGCGAAGAAGGTGCTCGCCAAGGAGAACGCCACCTCCACCGAGGTCCAGGATGCGATTCGTCACCTGACCGAGGCCCGCAAGGCCCTCGTGAAGGTCTCCGCTGATGGCAAGAAGCCGGGTGCCGTCATCTCCGACACTGGTGTCGCCGTCTTCGGCGTGGCTGGTGCCGTGGTGGTCCTCGCCGCCGCCGGTATTGCCCTGACCATCTGGCGCAAGCGCCGTATCTGACCCCTCATTTGCAAAAAACTCTCACTGACGTTGAGTCAGTGAGAGTTTTTTGCAATAGGGGGGGCTTATCTCTTCGCCTGAGTGATCTGGTAGGCGGCGAAGAGAATGGCGAGCCAGATCACGCCGGCGATAACGGCGACGCGGTAGCTGGCGGAGAAGCACATGAGCACCACCACCAGTACCAAGAACGCCAACACCACCCACGGGGTCACCTTAGCGAACGGCAGCTTGAAGTGAATCGCGTCGAGCGCTTCCTTGCCGGACTTGCCGGCCAGTTCGGAATCCTCGGGAGCGCCGCCCGCGGCGACCACCTTACGGAACTTCATTTCGGTGAACATGATCATCGTCCAGTTGATGATGCCGGCGATGGTGGCAATCGACATCAGATAGTTGAACGCGAACTCAGGCCACACGAACACCACGACCACGGCGATGGCGGTGATCACGGCGGACGTCAGCACGCCGGCCACCGGCACGCCCTTAGCGTTGAGCTTGCCCAGATACGCGGGTGCATTGCCTTGTTTGGCCAGCGAATACAGCATGCGGGAGTTGGCGTACAGGCCGGAGTTGTAGACGCTCATCACAGCGGTCAGGCACACGAAGTTGAGGATGCCGGCGGCCGCGTGGATGCCCACGGAATCGAAGATTTGCACGAACGGGCTGGGAACATCGTCTCCGCCGATGGTGTTCCACGGTATTACGGCCATGATTACGCCGAGCGCGCCAATGTAGAACACGAGAATTCGCCAGATAATGTCATTGGTGGCGCGGGGAATCGTACGACGAGGGTCCTCGGTTTCGCCGGCGGTGATGCCGATGAGCTCGGTGCCGCCGAAGCTGAACATCACCACGACAAGCGCCATCAACAGGCCGGTCCAGGTGCCGTCCTTAGTCTGCTCCATGAGACCGTTCGGGAAGAAGCCCCCTTCCAAGGTGAACCAGTTGGCAAAGCTCGCTTTGATGCCGGATGCGGTGGGCAGAGCGAAGATGATGACGGCCAGGCCGCCGACGATCATGGCGATCACGGCCACAATCTTGATAATGGCGAACCAGAACTCGAACTCACCGAACTTGGAGACGCCCAGCAGGTTGGCGGCGCAGATAATCACCAAGAACACGGCCGCCGACACCCATGTCGGAATCGCCGGGAACCAGTAGTTTACGAATTTGCCCACCACGGACAGCTCAACCATCGAGACGAGGATGTAATTGAACCAGTAGTTCCAGCCGGAGATGAAGCCGGCGCGCTTGGACCAGTAGCGAGTGGCATAGTAGCTGAACGCGCCCGCCTTCGGATCCTCGACGGACATCTCGCTCAGCGCGCGCACGATCATGAAGATCGCGAGGCCGCCGATCAGGTAGGCCAGCAGAATCGAGGGGCCGGCCAGCGCGATGGATTCGCTGGAACCATAGAACAGGCCGGTTCCGATAGCGCCGCCCAGTGCAATCAGCTGGATGTGACGGTTCTTCAGTGACTTGCGCAGCGTGGCCGGCACCGGCACATCGTCGGTTTCGCGCGACTTCTTAGGTGCGTCAGTAGTACTCATTGTGCTCTTCTCTCGAGTCTCTTTGATTTTTAGCATGACCGGCGGGAGGTCGCCATGCGCAACGCTCGTCATTGTAAGGCGCGGCATGCCGTAATGCCAAAGAATGCCGATGCCAGCCCATACCGGTATTCGCGTTTGATCGAAACAGCTAAAGTCGGCAGTGGCCTATCAAACCATCCCCACCAATTCACTGCGAGACGGGCATGCCCATGGTGAAAATGGTGTGGGCCACTGATTCCGGAGATGCTGCGAGGTCGGTGGCGAGCCAGTATTGCAGTAGGCCGATGCTGCCGGATACGGCGAAGCGCATGCGCATTTGGGCCTCGACCGGGTCGTTGGCGGCGGGCTGCAGCTGCTCGGCGACTGTCTGCCGGCTGTAAATAAGTCCCAGTAGCTGCTGTTGGAAGCCGATATCTGCTTTCGGGCTCATCAATACCTGCAGATGCTTGCGATTGTCGGCGATGTATTGGCAGATACGTTCGATGACGTGCTCGATGCCGGCTGAATCAGGCTGCGCGAGCAACTGGTCGAGCGCGGCAGTAACCCAGGCCATGGTCTCGTCTTCGATATCGTGCAGTAGATCTTCAATGCTTGTGTAATGCGCATAGAACGTGGAACGGTTCACGTCCGCCCGCTCGCACAATGCCTTGACGGTGATGGACCCAAGCGGCTGGTCCTGCAGCAGCTCGACGAGCGCGTCTTGCATGGCGAGCCGTGTGTATCGGGTGCGGCGGCTTTCCGTCAATTCTTTGGCCATGGCCTTCTCCCCAAATTCCGACAACCCACAATCCAACTGTTGGTTGCAGAACCGACACAGTGTTGTTTTACTTGAGTATAGCAGGAAGTTCTGGCGGGGCCTATGGGGCTAGGTGGCTGCCACGAGCGCGTTGGAGGTGTGCGATGGCGTATATCGAATTCGACCATGTGGTCAAGGAATATCCTTCTGGCAGCAGTGTGATTCGCGCGCTCGACGAGGCCAGCTTCACCGCCGAACAAGGCGAATTAAGCGTGATTCTGGGGCAGTCCGGTGCCGGCAAAACCACGGCATTGAACATTCTGGGCGGCATGGATACCGCCACAACCGGCCGCGTAGTGGTCGGCGGACGCGATATTACGGGTCTGCGGAAAAAGGAACTGGTGACCTACCGGCGCAACGATATCGGCTTCGTCTTCCAGTTCTACAATCTGGTGCCTAACCTTACCGCGCTCGAAAACGTGGAGCTCGCCTCGCAAATCTGCCCTGACCATTTCGATCCAGAGGAAACGCTGCGCAAAGTCGGACTGGGGGAGAGGATGGACAACTTCCCCGCGCAACTGTCCGGCGGCGAACAACAGCGTGTATCCATCGCCCGCGCGATTGCCAAAAAGCCGAAGCTGTTGTTGTGCGATGAGCCGACCGGTGCGCTCGATTACGAGACCGGCAAGGAAGTGCTGCAGTTGCTGCAGGATATTTGCCAAACACAAGGCATGACCGTAATGATCATCACGCATAATTCCGCGCTTGCACCGATGGCTCACAAAGTGATTCGCTTCCGCTCCGGCAAGGTGACCAGCGAGGAGGTCAACGCAACGCCGCGGCCCATCGCCGATATCGAATGGTAGGTGATTGGCGATGCTCACTGCAAGACACTCTGTGAAACGCCCCGTGAAACAAGCGAGGCGATTCGTGAAACAACCTGTGAAACATTCTGTGAAACGGCGGAACCTCGACGATAGCGGCGGTCGAGGAGCGGGCGTTTCTGCGGTATTTGCCAAAGATACGTTGCGTTGCTGGCTGCGCAGCTGGAAGAGGTTCGTCTCGATCGCCGTCATCACGCTGCTTGGCGTGGCCGTGCTGACCGGCATCTACGCCGGATGCCGCGATGCTTTTCTGGCGGCCGGTCGTTTTTACGATCAGCAGGGACTGCATGACCTGCAGGTGCTATCCACATACGGCCTGACCGATGATGATGCAACGGCACTGCGCCGAATCGACGGTGTGCAAACCGTGCAGCCCGAACGTTCTCAGACGGTGACCACGTTGGTGGACGGCACCAAGAAAACCGTGACCATGCAGGAAATCGGTACCGAAGGGCTTGATCAGCCGTACATACGGCAGGGCAAACTGCCGAACAAGGCCGGCGAAGTGGCGGTTACGCAGCAATTCCTGAACGATAGCGGACTCAAGATTGGCGGCACCATTACTGTGACGCCACAAGACACCTCTTCATCCGTCATATCGGTAGCGGCCACGGAGACTGACGATTCCAATAATGCCGATACGGTAGGTGTCGCCGCCAATGCCTCGGCATCCGATGCGAAGTCCGACGCCAATACGGACGCCGACGCCGAGCAATCCCCGCAGTTCCCCACGAAACTCACCATCACCGGCGTCGTACTCGACCCGCGCGACCTCAACAATCCAGACGGCTATTCGGGCATGACCTCCTTCCGGTCCACCTCATCCGAGGGCTATACGTTCTTTGCACCCAGCGACGGCGTGACCGGCAATATATACACTGCGATATCGGTTGCCGTCACTGGTGCGTCCGATTTTGACACGTTTTCCGATGCCTACGATGAAGCCGTCAAAACCGTGGCCGACCGTATCGAACATCAGATACAGGCCACACGCCAGAAAGCCCGTCGTCAACAGATCGTCTCCAGCGCGCAGCGCAAACTGGACGATGCCCAAGACGAGGCCAACGAGCAGCTGGACGAAGCCCAGAAGCAGATCGACGACAACTGGGCCGAGCTGGAAGCCAACGAAACGACATTGCAAGATAGCCGTACCGAATTGGAGAACAACAGGACAACCATTACCGATGGCGAACGGCAGCTCGCCGATGGACGTGCGCAGATTGCAACGGCCCGTCAACAGATCGCGCAAGGTCGCCAGCAGATAGCCGAAGCGCGCACCCAGCTCGAATCAGGCAAAACGCAGCTCACCTCGGCTCGCAAACAGCTCGATGCGGCGCAAACGGAACTGACCGCCAATCGCACGAAAATCGAACAGGGCATTACCCAAATCGACCAAGGCATGGCGCAAATTGATCAGATGCTGCCCATGATTCAACAGGCCAACAATCTACTGGCGCAACTTGACCCGAATATCGACTTCAACTCACCCACATGGCAGGCCATCAAGCAACTGCTCGCGCGCCTTGGCATTACCCTGCCTGAAGTGCCGTCAATCAGTGAGCTGCGGCAACAGCTGGCCGCCAAGCAAACGGAACTGCAAACGCAGCGAGACAGTCTGACCCAGCAGAAAGCCGATTTGCAGCGCACATTAAACGAAACCATTGCCCCCGCACAATCCACCTTGGACCAGCAGAACGCGCAACTGACCGCCAAGGAACAGGAAGCGGCTGCAGGAGAGGCACAGCTCAATACCAAATCCGCGGAACTCGAAGCGAATGCCGCAACCCTCGAAACCCAGTCGGCGCAACTTGAAGCGCAGGCCGCCCAACTGGCCAGCGGCAAGCAGCAGCTCGAAGAAGGCGAGCGGCAGCTGGAAGAAGGCGAACAACAGCTCGCGGACGGCAAGGCGAAACTGGATGATGCGCAGTCTGAACTCGATGCGAAGCGAAGCGAAGCGGAAAGCGAATTCGCCAAGCAGCAACGGCGCATCGACGATGTGGCCAACGCACGTTGGTATGTGCAGACGCGCGCTTCGATCGACGGATTCAGCTCGCTCAAATCAGACGTCAGTTCCATCGAATCCATCGGCCGCGCATTCCCGATTGTGTTCCTGCTGGTCGCCGTGCTCATGAGCCTGACCACCATGACCCGCATGGTCGAGGAAGACCGCGGACTTATCGGCACCTACCTTGGACTCGGCTATGGCGGACTCGCCGTGTCCAGCCGGTATCTGCTGTTCGCGTTGCTCGCCTGCTTGGTCGGCGGCGGCATCGGTCTGCTGGTCGGATTCCTTGGCATCCCGGCATTCCTGCTGGTGGTGATTGAGGGACTGTATATATTGCCCGGTGTGCGACTCGAATACGACTGGCTGTACGGTTCGGCCGGCATCGTGCTGTTCGTGGTCGGCGTGGGCGTGGCCACCGCGCTCGCCTGTCGCGAGGAGATACGGCACACGCCCGCCGCGCTGATGCGGCCGAAGGCACCGAAAGCGGGCGCTCGCATATTGCTGGAGCGGATTCGCCCGGTATGGAGCCGGCTGAACTTCCTCGGCAAAGTCACCGCGCGCAATATCTTCCGATTCAAGTCGCGCTTGATTATGACCGTGGGCGGCGTGGCCGGTTGCACAGCGCTGATTATCTGCGGATTTGCGATTAACGACACCGTCGACACGACTGGCGTCAAGCAATATGAGCAGATCTACCAGTATGACTTGATGGTGGTGGCCAATGACGATGACGCCGCCGCGATGCGCAAGCAGGTGGCACAAGATGGCCGGGCCACCGAAACGCTGAATCTGCGCGTGGATAGCGGCGAGATGAGCAATGCGGCGCAGGAAAGCGAAACCGTGCAGCTGATGACGGTGCCCAACAATTCGTTGAACAAACTGAACGACATGGTCACGCTGGAAGAGGCCGGTGACGATGGGTGGTTCGAGCTGCCCAATATCTTCGGCAAAGCGGGTGGCGGCACTGTAGCGCTGGACGATAGTGGTGTGATTATGGCGAAGTCCGCAGCCAATTCGTTGGATATTCATGCGGGCGACACCGTCACGTTGAGCAATGGCGGCAGCGGGCGGGCCAAGGTGAAGGTTGCGGCGGTGACGCGCAACCTCATCGGCTCTGATGTGTACATCAGTGAGCGACTGTACGACCAGAAGTTTGCGGCCGACGGTGTGACGTCTTCGGCTTCGGGAGATGGCACTGCCTCGACCTTGACGTGGAACGCGATGCTCGCCAAGCTGAAAGGTTCCGAGACCGAACAGGCCGAATATGCGGATCGGTTGGGCGAGGAATCGTCGGTGCTCAAGGCCGTGAGCTGTGCGCATCTGGCCGCCACGTTTAAGTTCGATTTGATGGGTGCCGTGGTGGCGCTGATTGTGGGGCTCGCCGGCGGCCTGGCGCTGGTGGTGCTGTTTACGTTGGCCAATACGAACGTGTCCGAACGCATCCGCGAGATGGCCACACTGAAGGTGCTGGGCTTCTATGACCGCGAGGTGCACAACTACGTGAACCGCGAGATGATGATATTGACCGGTATGGGTGTGGTGGTTGGTCTGCCGCTTGGCAGGTGGATAGGCGGATTACTGACTGCTGCGTTGAATATGCCGTCGCTGTATTTCGAAGTGGAAGTGCACTGGTACAGCTATGCGATTGCCGTGGTGGCGACGCTGGCGTTCGCGCTGCTGGTGCAGCTGTTCACCAACCCAGTGCTCGATCGCGTAGACCCGGTCAGCTCGCTCAAGTCCGTGGAATAGAGGTAGAAGTTCAATTTGGTGTTGATGAATTGAACTTTTTGGCGGAATATTTACAGTATCATCGCATGTATTCTTGAGCTGAGCGGTTTTCGTGACATATTTCGGTGATACAGTTTGAACTTGTTTTGAACGAGTATCGCGTCTGGTGCGTAACAATCGGGCGGCAGAGAAGAGAAATGAAATCAGTATGGCCGATACGAATGTGAATGGTGGTACACAGCAGGCTACGGGCAAACTCAAGTCTGTCGAAAGCCTGGACCAGACCAACGAGATGGAGCGTGGCCTGAGCAATCGCCACGTACAGTTCATCGCCATTGGCGGCACCATCGGCACCGGCCTGTTCCTGGGCTCGGGCAAGTCAATCTCGCTAACCGGCCCCTCGATCATCTTCGTGTACATTCTGGTCGGCGTCATCATGTTCTTCCTGATGCGCGCCATCGGCGAAATGATGTACCGTGACCCCAGCCAGCACACCTTCATCAATTTCATCACCCGTTACCTTGGCAACGGGTGGGGGCATTTCGCCGGCTGGACGTATTGGGCCGCGCTCGTGCTGCTGGGCATGACCGAGATCACGGCCGTCTCCACGTACTTCATCACCTTCTTCGACACGTTCGGCATCGACCTGACCCATTGGAAATGGCTGATCGAGCTGTGTTTCCTGGTGTCGCTGGTCTCCATCAACCTGATTGCCGTCAAGGTGTTCGGCGAGGTGGAATTCTGGTTCTCGATGATCAAGATCACGCTGATTTGCGCGATGATCGCCACCGCCGTGGTCATGATCGTGATCGGCTACCATTACCCAGCCGTGCAGATTCACGGCGTGGACCACGTGAGCCTGGCCGGCCACGCCGGATTCGACAACCTGTTCGCCAACTTCTCGTTCGCGCCGAACGGTTGGATGGCCTTCCTCATGAGCTTCCAGATGGTGTTCTTCGCCTACGAGATGATTGAATTCGTGGGCGTCACCGTCTCCGAGACCAAGAATCCGCGCAAGGTGCTGCCCAAGGCCATCAACGAGATTATCGTGCGCGTGCTCATCTTCTATGTGGGCGCACTGGTGGCCATCATGTGCATTGTGCCGTGGACCTCGTTCAAGCCGAACAAGGACGGCTCCTTCGCATCCCCGTTCATTATGATGTTCCAGTATGCCGGGCTGAATTGGGCGTCTGCGCTGGTGTTCTTCGTGGTGATTACCGCCGCATCTTCCGCGCTGAACTCGCTGCTGTACTCGGCTGGCCGCCACCTGTACCAGCTGTCCGAGGTGTCGCCGAACCCGACGCTCAACAAGCTCGGTCAGGTGTCCGATCGCAAGGTGCCGGCCCGCGCCATCCTGGTGTCCGCGGCGCTGATACTGCTGTCGCCGATCGTCAACGCCATCCCCGGCGTGTCCGGAGCGTTCGTGCTGTTCTCGTCCGCCAGCTCCGCGGTGTTCCTGTTCATCTACATCCTGACGCTGATGGCACACCGCAAGTACCGTCGCTCCGCTGATTTCATTCCGGACGGGTTCGTCATGCCCGCTTGGAAGGTGCTCAATACGGTGGCAATCGTGTTCTTCGTGTTCATCTACCTGACGTTGTTCCTTGCGGACGATACGCGCAATTCCGCGATTGCCGGCCTGGTGTGGCTTGTGGGCTTCGGTGGATTCTCGATGCTGCGCGAACGCTACCGTAGCCGCGATTTGAAGGCCGCACTGGAACACAAGGAGTGATTGGACGGGCTGATTGGCTGGCGGCTATTAGTTGGGTGGCTGTTGGCTGTTGGCGGCTGACTGGCTAGCGGCCGATAGCCAATGACTGGGCTGATCGTCAGCCAATCGGCTGCCTATAGGTCTCATTGATACATTCGGTCATCCGATTAGTGCATTTGTGCGGACAATTAGTGCATTCGATCATCGGATTAGTACATCAGTGTGCAATTATTAGTACAATTAGCCGCCTAATTAGTACATTAGGACATAAAACAATGTCCTAATGTACTAATTAGATGCTAAAAAACGATAAGTGCCATGTCCTAATGTATGAATTATCGCTATGAAGGGCGGAATGCGATGACGCAGGATGAACTTATGCAAGTGCTGCAGGCCGGTGAATCATCTATGGTCGAGTTCAAGCGCTGCAGCGAATTGCCTCATACGGATACTTTTGAGACTGTATGCTCATTCGCCAATCGTTCTGGTGGCAGCATTTATCTTGGCGTTGACGATGACGGTCAAGTGCTCGGCGTCGATTCTAAGCGCGTTAGTGAGATAGAGCGCAACGTTGTCAACGTAGTGTCTAATCGTAAGATGTTCGAACCGGCTCCAATGGTGGAAACGGAACATATCGAGTACGACGAACGGATTATTGTTCGTATTTGGGTAGCTCCGAGTTCTTCGGTTGTGCGGTTCAAGGGCGCAGTGTTTGATCGCATTGCTGATGTGGATACACACATCGAAAGCGATATCCAGATTAGTCAAATGTATATTCGCAAGCAGAACTACTATTCCGAACGGCGAATTTTCCGTTACGTGACTCCGTTTGATTTGCGTCCTGAGCTGATTGCGCGAATGCGGCAGCTGGCGGTCGCTCAGCGAGCTGGGCACCCTTGGGGAACTATGTCTGACGAAGAACTGTTCCGCAGCGCCAAGCTATACGATCGTGATTACACGACCGGCGAAGAGGGCTTTAATCTTGCTGCAGTGCTGCTCTTGGGCAAGGATGAAGTCATTTCCTCGGTTTGCCCAGCGTATATTACTGATGCCGTGGTTCGGCGAGACAATATTGACCGATACGATGACCGACTTATGGTGCGGACCAACTTGTTCGATTCGTACGAGCAACTCCGTGAATTTACTGAGCGGAATCTGCCTGACCGCTTTGTGTTAAAGGGCGATAAGCGAGTGAGCCCGCGTACGATGATCGCCCGTGAATTGGTGGCAAACAGCCTCATGCATCGGGAGTATTCCAGTCCGGTGGTGGCGCGTGTCACCATTGATAATGAATCCATCCGGACGGTTAATGCTTCGCGCTCATTCTTTGAAGGTCGAATGAAGCTGGGCGAGTTCACGCCAATGCCAAAGAATCCGATTATCGCTAATGTGTTTGTGCAGACCGGCATAGCCGAGCAGCCGGGTAGCGGACTGCGGAATCTGATAAGAGCGTCCCGGCAATATACTGAGCGAGAGCCTGAGTTCCGCGATGGTGACATATTCGAGGCGACGATTCCTATTGTTCCTGCGCTGAAGACCGTGGATGGTTCTGGTTTTGCTAGCGTGAGATCTGTAGTTGAGAAAGATGCCGAAGAGGGTGCGAGGCTCATTGGCGGGGAACGTGTGGATGGTAAGAAAGCAGATGCAACCGCATCGGGTGAAATTGATTCGCGGGCAGCGATGCTGTCGGCGATGAATCGACGCTTGACAGAGGTTGACTATGTGACTGTACCTGAACTCGCCAAGATAACAGAGCTCGATAACAGAACAGTCCGCAAATTCCTAAACGGTTTAGTTGCGCAAAGAAAGCTGATTGCTGAAGGCAACACGCGTGGTCGGCGTTATCGGAAGGGATAGCGGGCGCGATATCTCGATGCAGTGGGATTCACTTAAGGGCTACGGCAAATATGATTCGTAGCGATTGGGCCAGCGCAATTCGAATGGCTCATGACTTTGTGCGTCGTTTGTGGTCTCTGAAGTTGTTTGCTGGGTGACGGTTTTGTGATAAAATCGCTCATATCAAAATGTTTGCGTAAACATTTTGGCTGCGCCGAAAGAAGGAGTCGACGTAGGTCATGTATCAGGCAAAGAGGCCGGCTCAGTGAAGCAAAGGCCGATTTTTCCGGTATAAGGCGGACAGCAGGAACACTAAGGAGACCAATGAAGGTACTGAGCAAATCGCTTGCTGCAATGGTTGCGGCGGCAACACTAGTGGGAGGAGGGGCGTTTGCGGTTGCCGGCACTGCGTATGCGGCTGATAACGATGCCATTACCGTGACCCCGAACCCGTGGTATGCCAACAGTTTCGATGGCTGGGGCACCTCACTGGCTTGGTTCGCCAACGCCACCGGCAGCCTCGGCGAGGAATCGGCCATCACCACCAATCTCGGCGATGACGCTTCCAAGGCTAAGGCTGTGGAATACGGCAAACAGCTGCGCGAACAGTTCTACCAGTCCATCTTCGGTGATGAAGGACTGGACCTGAACATGGCCCGCTACAACGTGGGCGGCGGCAATGCCTCCGATGTTGCCTACGGCTACCCATTCATGCGCCAAGGCGCTGCCGTGCCTGGCACGTGGAAAGATGACGCCACCGGCTCCGGCACGTATGGCAATGGCGTAACCACCAAGCAGGCCGACAAAGACAAGCTGGCTGCGGCATTCGACCCGACTGACGACAACCAGTATGACTTCTCCAAGTCCGCCGCCCAAGACTGGTGGATTGAGCGCGGTGCCACCGGCGATAACCCTGACATCACCGACGTAGAGGCCTTCGCCAACTCCGCTCCGTGGTTCCTGACCAACAGCGGTTACGCCACTGGTGGACGCAACTCCGGTAGCAATAATCTTGCAAACCCTGAGAAATTCGCTCAGTACATGGCCAAGAACGTCGAGCACCTCGAAAGCCTTGGCGCAAACGTTGACACGGTCGAGCCGTTCAACGAGTCCGAGACCAGTTACTGGGGCACTCCGGGCGACATGGCTTCGAAGTACACCGATGAGAGTGATGACAACACCAAGCTCATTAACAACTACTGGGATAAGTACTACTCCGACAAAGATAGGTCCGTCACCCCATACTCCAACGCGCTGAAGAAGCCGCAGGAGGGTATGCATGTCAGCAACGCCCAGCAGCAGCAGACGATTACCGCACTCGCTGAGGCGCTCAAGGACAATGATGACACCATCATCGCAGCCACCGATGCCACGAACTCCGCCGACTTCGTCAAGTCGTACAACCAGTACCCGCAGGCGATCAAGGACCTTATCGGCCAGTACAACGTTCACGCCTACTCCGACAGCAACCAGATGCAGTCGCGCGATATCGCTCAGGCAGACGGCAAGAAGCTGTCGATGAGCGAGGTGGACGGCTCCTGGCAGTCTGGCTCCTACAACCCGTACGGTTTCGACAACGCGCTGGGCATGATGAGCAAGATCAGCTCCAACGTCACCCGCCTGCAGTCCAAGGACTTCACCTTCTGGCAGGTGGTCGAGGACCTCTACAACATGCAGATGGGCTCGAATGTGAATCCGGCCGGTGAGAACACCAACTGGGGCACCGTGCTCATCGACTTCGACTGCACCGTGGCTGGCATGGACGGCAAGCTCTACTCCGAGCGCCGCGTGAACAACAACGGCGGTACCACCGATGGACTTGAACCGTGTACGGTTATTGCAAACGCCAAGTACAACGGCGTCAAGGCCATCACCCACTTCATCCACGCGGGCGACAAGGTCATCGCCAACAACGATGAGGACAACAACATGACTGCCACCTCCGACGATGGCAAGACACAGACCGTCATCCACCGCAACTCCGGCACCTCTGACCAGACCTTCGTCATCGACCTGTCGAAGTACGGCGAGATTGCCGACAACGCTTACGGTGAGCTCTACCTGACCACCGAAACCTCTGCCGAAGACAAGAACGCGGGTGTCGATTCCGCCACTCCGGAAGTCTTCGCCAAGACCAGCAACGTCAAGCAAGCTGAAGGCTCTGTGATGATTGACAAGGCTGCCAAGACCGCTACGGTCACTGTGCCCGCCCGTTCTATCGCCTCCATCCAGCTCACTGGCGTGACCGGCTACGCTAAGGATGCTGCCGTCGAGACCGGCGACACTTACCAGCTCGTTGGTAAGCAGTCCGGCAAGGCCGTGGCTGATACCACTTCTGGTGATTCCGCGCTGTCCCTGGCCAACGTCGCTTCCGATGCCGAGAACGCCAAGAAGCAGACTTGGACCTTTACCCAGATCGAGCAGCCCGCCGACTCCGAGCGCCCTGATCTCAAGGCTTATGTGATTACTAACGCCGAAGGCAAGGTGCTGGTGTCCAAGGATGGCACGAACGCGCTTTCCAACGAAACGGTTGAGGCCGCTAAGTCCGACCCGGCTGCCAAGTGGATTCTCAACACTTCCGATGGTTCGACCTACCAGCTGCTCAATGCCGCGACTAAGACGAACCTCGATGTGGATAACTCTGGTACCACAGTCGGCACGAAGGTTGGCTTGTGGCAGTCACCGAGCGGCACTTCGCCGTCCGCCAACCAGACATGGACTCTACGCAATGTAACGCCGACCAGCCAGAAGACCGTGAACGTGCAGACCGCCGTTAACGAGAAGGCCGCGCTGCCGACCGAAGTCACGCTCTACTACACCTGGGGCGAAGGCAAGGCCACGGTTGCCAACTGGGATACTTCCAAGGTCGATGTGGCCAAGGAAGGCACCTACGAAGCCACCGCTACCGCCACCGATGTGTACGGCAACGAGTTCAATGTCGCCGCTACGGTCTACGTTGGCGCGCTCACCGTTTCCGATCCGGTATCGGCTACAGTGCTGGCCGGCACCAGTGCGAGCGAGGCGAAGGCCGCGCTTGAGGCTGCGCCGGTGTACCTACACGTCAAGGCATCGCCTGCATTCGAGGGCGATGCGGCTAAGGTTACGTGGAACTTCGATGGGCTTGATACCAAGCTCGCCGATGCCAAGGCTGGCGACAACATTGCCGTGACCGGTACGTACCAGCTGGACGACGCGACCACGATTGCACTGAAGGGCGCGATCTATGTCACCGCCGCCACGCCTGAGAATGTGGCCGACACTGCTTCCAACCTGACCGTGACCAACCAGCAGACGGAATACAGCAAGGGCGATCAGTGGAAGAAGCTCACCGATGGTGACACGTCAGCTGAAGCCTGGGTGACGTGGAACTCTGCTGGTGACTATTCCGCCAGCCCGACCGCCACGATTGACTTCGGCTCTGAGTGTGAGCTTAGCAGCGTGACCATTACGTATGGTGACAAGGCTCCGGCTTCCGCCAAGGCCGAGTACACCACTGATGGCGAGACGTGGATGCAATTCGGTAGCGATGTTAAGCCTGCCGCAGGCCAGACGGTGACGTTCAAGGCCGATAAGGGCACAGTGAATGCCACGAAGATGCGCATTGTGAACACCGTGAACAACGACTACATGAACGCCACCGAAATTCAGGCATTCGTGACGCCGGTTCAGGGTGCTGCGAAGAACATCGCCGCGGCCTCTGGCACGAACTTCTCGGTGAACTTCCAGGAGGGTGCCTCCGCTTCCAAGGCCATCGATGGTGACACTACGTCAAAGGGTTGGTCCACTTGGGCTTCCACCGCCTCGACGGTGGACCCGGTCGCCACGTTCACCTTCGACGAAGCTCAGACCATCACCGAAGTGAAGACCTTCTTCTACTACGATGGTCGTGCGTCTTGGCCGAAGAGCCAGACGCTGGAATACCAGGATGAGGCTGGCGAATGGCATGGAGTCGGTACCAAGGATGGCTGGAAGATACAGGCCGGCGATGCCGGCTCTGGCTCCGACGGCATCACCGCCGCCGACACCCCGACCGTTGACTTCGTGCTCGGCACCCCGGTAAAGGCCAAGGCCATCCGCCTGACTAACACATTGCAGGACACCAAGGTGTACATCAACGTGGCTGAGATCCAGGTGTTCGCACAAGACAGCACGGTACTCACCCCGCAGCCAGCATCCGATGCCACGCTGGGCGACCTGCGTCTTGACGGCGAAACCGTTGAAGGCTTCGACCCGTCCAAGACCGACTACACGGTTGATCTGCCGGTCGACGCCGAGGCAAACCCGGTGCTGCAGGCCTTCGCCACCGACAATGCCGCCGCCGTCAAGGTGACTGGCGACGCGGCTGAGAACGGCAAGCTTGGCGGCAAGGCCGCCATTACGGTGACCTCAGCCGACGAGTCTGAGACGAAGACCTACACGGTGACCTTCAACGCCTTCACTTTGGCTTCGCTCAAGGTGATCGGACCCACGAAGACCGAGTACGCCATCGGCGACAAGCTCGATACCGCCGGTCTGAAGGTGACTGCCGTCTACCAGAGTGGCGACAAGACCAAGGAAGTGCCGGTCGCTCTTGACGACCCGCAGCTTGCGATTGGCTCGTTCGACTCCACCACCGCAGGCAAGAAGGCGATTACCGTCTCCTACCGTGGTGTGACCGCGACCTTCAACGTCACGGTCAAGGCCAACGCAGTCGCCCCTGGCCCTGAAGAACAGAAGCCCGGCAACACCAACAAGCCCGGTGCCACCGGCAACGGCAACAAGAACACGGTGGCCAACACCGGTTCCAGTGTTGCCGCCATCGCTGGCGCTGTCGCTCTGCTGGCCGCTGCCGCGGGTGCACTGTTCATGCTGCGCAAGCGTGCATAGCACCCTCGCGCAGTAATGGGTGAAGGAACAAGCCGGCAATATTGACTATTGCCGGCCGGTTCCTCCGCTCTTTGACCATAATTGGTCCGACAAGTTGAATACTGAGTTTTCAGTATCGGTATATTGATTTGTCGAACCTTTTCTGGCTTCGCGGATAGCGACATAACTGTTTGTTCAAAAAACCGTTATCATCAATCAAGGAACCAAATCAATGAAGATAAACAATAAGGGCAAGGGCGCTCTTATCGCGGCAATTACCGCCGCGGCAACGCTATTGTCATGCGGGCTGGCCGCTGCAAGTGCCAGTGCGGCAGGTGTGGATTACCTGCCTACCATCGGCCAAGTGCCGACATACACCAAGTTCCAGCCCACAGCCGATCCGGGCAAGAACGCTAGCGATTACTTCCAGCCATATTGGTATGCCAAGAACGCCAATGATAATGGCGGCACACACATCCAAGCGCACGGTGGCCAAGTGGTCAAGGTTGGCGACGCCTACTACTGGTATGGCGAAGACCGTTCTAACGGTTACGACAACAGCCCCGGTGTTCATGCTTATATGTCGACAGATCTATACAACTGGACCGATCTTGGTGTGGCGCTGCGTGCGGTGACCAGCAAATCTCAGTTGACGGATAAGAGCAATGCCGATTACGCCTACTTCGACAAGGCCTACAACCTGACCAAGTCCGACGGCAGTGTGGACGCTGCCAAGGCCGACGCAATCTTCCCGTACCTCAACACCAACCCCGATCAGGATGGTGATGGCGCGGTTGATTCCGTACAGGGCATTTTCGAGCGTCCGAAGATCATCTACAACAAGAAGAACAAGCAATACGTGCTGTGGTGGCATTCCGATGGAAGCACCACGCCGGGCGGTTCCAACTATGCACGTGCACTTGCGGGCGTGGCTGTTTCCGACAATCCGGCGGGCCCGTTCACTATGGTGGGCGCCTATCGTTTGCCTAACCAGAACAATTGGAAAGAAGCCGCAGGTAACCCCAGCTGGGGTGAGAACGGTGACAGCCGCGATATGACTGTGTTCGTGGACCCGAAGGACGACAGTGCCTATGTACTGTATTCTTCCGAAGCCAATGCCACGCTGTACATCGCCAAGCTCAACGATGATTACACCAATGTAGTCAAGACCACGAATGTGGACCAGTCCGAGGGACAAAAGCAGTACTCTGCTGACGGGCAGTACCCATACATTCTTGCAGACGCTACTACGGATGCCCCGGTGCGTGGCGAAGATTTCCAAATCGTCAAACAAAATGGTTCGCTGGAAGCTCCTGCCGTATTCCAATATGACGGGCGTTACAACATCATCGCATCTGGTGCAACCGGCTGGGCCCCGAACAAGCAGACCTACTACACCGCCGACTCCATGCTGGGAAACTGGACCCGTGGCGTGGAAAAGGACGATGTCAACGAGAACACGTGGTACAACAACATGCCGGAAGGCGCGGATGGTCTGTTGTCCGTGGGCGATACCCGCGGCACCACATTCGGTTCGCAGTCGGCTAGTGTGCTCGCAGTAGACCAGGAGAAAGGTCACTTCATCTACCTTGGTGACCGTTGGGATTCCGGTAAAGCCGATTCCACCTATGTTTGGCTGCCGCTGACCATCGGTGAGAACGGCACCATCGAAATGCACAATCCTGCTCAAGAAGGCGAGCCCGACGGTTGGGATCTGAGCTATTGGGGCAACCATGGTAGCGCCAAGGGCAAGCTGGTCAACTGGACTGTGGAAACCGGCGATGATCTCCCGAAGACCGTGAACACGGGCGGAACCGTTACTCTGCCGGACACCGTCAACGTCAAGGAAGGCGACGATACCATTGCTACCAAGGTGACATGGAATGTGGAAGGCGGTACGGCAGTCAGCAAGTCGACCAAGGCTGCTGGTAACACCTACGCATTCAATGTGCCGGGAACCTACACCATTACGGGCACTCTTGCCGAGAGCAGTAACTTCAATCCGGGCCGTACATTCCGTAGAACCATCGATGTTTCCTGCTCCAACCCGATTTCCGGAAGTTGGAAGGAAGCTCATTGGAAGGGCGGCAGCGCGTGCCAGGTCGCCGCATCCGGCGGTACCTATGACTTCACCGTTACGGACAACGCCAATCGTGGTGTCTGGACGGATCGCAACGAGGGCAGCGCGGTGTACCAGCCTGATGCTCTGGACGTGAACGAAACGTTGGAAACCACGGTCAAGCCGCTCGACTTGGGCGGTAATGGCGATCCGCGTGCCGGCCTGGTGGTTCGTAACGGTCTTGCTGACGCTAACGGCGGCAAGGGATATGCCACGTTACTTGCCAGCCCAAGCGGCATTTACATGCAGTACGATTCCAATGCCGATGGCTACATCGATAAGGAAACATCGCATGTTGGTGCCGGCTTCGGCGACCAAGTGCAACTCAAGCTGGAGCGCGCCGCAACCGATACCCTGAAAGGCTACTGGCGTGCTTCCGCGAACGATGAATGGCAGGATGTCGCTACGGTAACGCTGACCGGTGCGGACGCAACCGGGCTCGATGCCGGTGTCTTCGCCACGTCGAACAGCAATGCCGGCGCATTCACCGTGGCCTTCAACGGCACTGCGTTCGGTTCGCAGACTGCTGCTGTGGAGTCCATCGCGGCTAAGGACCCTGAAGCCACTATCGCCAAGGGGCAGATGCTCGCGCTTCGGGACGTGACGGTTACCGCCACGCTCACCAATGGCAAAACGCGTGTGCTGGAGCCAAGCGAATACACGCTGGAAGGCTTCGACACCACCAAATTGGGCGAGCAAACCGTGACGGTGCGTCTTGTCGCTGATTCTTCAGTAACCGCCACGTTCACCGTGACTGTGGAAAGCAACCTTGCCCGGTTGTTCTGCTCGTCCGCTGCGGCCTCGAAGTATGAGCCGGACAGTAGCTGGGCCTCCGCTTCTACGGCCGACCTGACTTGCGACAACAACCTGAGCACCAACTGGTCGAACTGGGGCACCGGCGACACCTCGCCGTGGCTCAGCTACACCTTCGATAAGGCATATCAGCTGGGCAAGCTCAGCGTTGCGGTGGATAAGGCCAAGGGCGAGGCCGCTCCGAAGAGCTTCACTGTATCGTACCTAGCTGAAGACAGCGCCACGTGGACTGATGCCACGCTGCCGGCAGTCACTGTGAATGGTGCTGCTGGAGCCGTGACGGAAGCCGATGTGAGCGCTCTGCCCGCCACCAAGGGCATTCGCCTCAACTTCACCTACGCCGATGGCAATGACTATGCCAAGATCGCTGAAGTACGCATCGCCGAAGGTGAAGCAACGCCAAAGCCGCAGCCGTCTAGTAACGCCAATCTTGCTGATCTGACTGTGGATGGCAAGACGGTTGACGGATTCTCCGCGGATATCACCGAATATGCCGGTGCGCTGGCCGGAGACGCTGCTTCTTACCCGACGGTGGAGGCGACTGCTGCTGACGCGAAGGCTACGGTGCAGGTGGAGCAGGCTTCGACCGAGAACAGCGGCGTGGCCACGGTGACTGTAACTGCTGAGGATGGCACGGCGGAAACCTACACAGTGACATTCGGCGAACTGCCTCAGTTGGCCGAGCTTGCTGTGGAAGTGACCAAGGATTCCTATCAGGTAGGCGATAAGTTCAACGCTGCCGATGTGAAGGTATCCGCCATTTACAAAGTCGGCGATACCGAAACGCTGCGCAAGCTGATTGATCCAACTGATGGTGATCTGAAGTTCACTGGCTTTGATTCTGCCACCGCAGGCACGAAGACCATCACCGTCTCTTATCGTGGCGTGAACGCGACGTTCGAAGTCACGGTCACAGCCACGGAGGTCACTCCCGGCCCTGGAGAGCAGAAGCCCGGCGATACCAACAATCCTGGCAACACTGCTAAGCCCGGTAACACTGCCACGAATAAGCCGGCTGCTAATGGCGCTGCGCCCCTTTCGAATACGGGTGTTGCCGTGGCTGCCATTGCGGTCGTGGTTGTGGTGCTGGCAGCTGCGGCTGGTGCCTTGCTCGTCATCCGCAAACGCCGCGCATAACCATGGCAACTGCTGAGTGGCGTGGATTGCGTTGCTATTGAGCAATCTGCGATTCACGCCACTCAGCGAGTGCGCCCGAGCTTGCGCAATGCAGGCGCAATACAGTGCAAACAGTACAAAGCAACAATAATGGCCGGTCTGAGCCAGCTGCTCCATGCGAGGGCAGCTGGCTCAGACCGGCCATTGTGTCTGCAAGTACATGCAATTAGAGCATGAACATGTGGAAGCCGTTGAGCGTTACTGGTTGTTTTGCTTTGTTGTTGCGCTCAGCAGTGCGACGGACGTCCGCCCGCAGTGTAGTGCAGCGCTCCGTGAACCAGCGCCGATGTGAAATGCATGTTGCACATGCCCGCTTCTTCTGCTTCGTGCGTGCAGCCGGCGATGCTGCATAGGTTCATACCCCGAATCATGGTCATACCCCCTCTTTGGGATGGCATCCGTGCCGCCATCTGCCTTCAGAGCATAGCGGACAATTGTTGCATTGCCTAGGCGGTACAACGCTTTCTGTGGCCTGTATCACATCCTTGCCGGCGTTCTGCGGCGTGGTTGGGCGTGTACATGTGCACTTGTGCGGTTTTGTTGTGTGTGATTTGGGTATACGGATAGAGTTTCTTCTCTGCAGTGGCAAGGGCCTCTCGGCCGGCGAGCCGGCTGATTTCTCCCATGCGTTGCTCAATGATTTCCGTTTTGCGAGTCTGAACGGCAAAATAGCTCTGGAGAAGTGCCACTTCTTCTTTCTTTGGATCACCGTTTTGAGCAATGAGATAGCAGGCGTATCGGGTGAGCTTGACGTCCGCGATGGAGCGGGTGGCACCGCTGCCGAGAGTCACGTCTCGCGTAGTGTCACGGAAATGGGATTCAACGGATACGCCGGAATTGTCGCAAGCTTGCTTGGCTCGTGTAATAGCTTTGCTGAAGTTTTCCCATCTGTCGTACCCCATATAGGTCATTAGCTCGCGTGCATACCAATACTCAACTTTGGAGTCCTCGGTGGTGTGTGCGATAGTGCTGAGTTCGCTGGTTTTGCGTGTGATTTCGTCGCGGTTCATGGGTGTGTCCTTATGTTTTTCATGACCATTTTCGTGACTCCACGAAAATGGTCAAAGCGAATAATTGCAATGGTTTTGAGGTATGGGCGCGCTCCGCCCAACTGGTCTGTCTTCGTCCGCCTTTTCGACCAGATACCTCATGGAGCACAATGCCAACGTCGCTACCGTTGGCCCAGCAAATATTCTTAGACGACGCCCCGAAGTGAATATCTATGCGGCTTTCAGAATATCAAAGAGCGTGGAGTGTGTGCATTATGCGTTCCAAAAATAGTTTCTAGTAGCGAATTGTTTACGGTGTGAGATATTCTTGGGATGTTTGCGGCGCTCTGCCGTGTAGCGAATGGAAATGGATGGTGCTCTTATGGGATTTGAGCAGGAAGCAGTTAGTGAACTGTGTGCCAGCGTGTGGGGCAATCGTTCGACAATGCAGAGGGAATTCACTCGTGGAGCCCATGGTGAGCAGTTCGTGCTCCGGGAGCTGTCCATGAAGGGGACGCAAACGCCATCGCAATTGGCATCGGCGCTGCAGGCCAGTTCCGGCCGCATCTCCACTGTGCTGTCGTCTCTGGAGAAAAAAGGCTGGGTCACGCGTGACATTGATTCCAAGGATCGGCGCATTATTCGCGTGAATCTCACTGATTCCGGGCGCGAGCAGTCTCATCGGATGAGAGAGGAAATGCGTTCCGCGATTTGCTGGATTTTCTCGCAAATGGGGGAGCGGCGCACGCGCGAATTCGTTGACCTGGTGTCTGAGTTCACCACATATATGTCGATTTGCCATCCGGGACAGCCTCGGCCGACTGCTGAACAGGTGCGTGAGGCATTCGTGGAGCGGGGCAAGCGCGTGGCTGAACACATGGCAGCTAAGCGCGCGGAGAACTAATCGGCAAGGCTAATTGAGGACGCTCACAGCGAACATGCAGAAGTGCGCGTAATATCTCACAGTGTAAGTAATCAAACAATAGAAACTATTAAGACATCGTGAACCGATAATCGCCGATAACCCAGCCAACTTAAGAGCCAATCGTCAATAACCAATAACCAACCCAACCAACACAAGGGGAAACCAATGCTTCGCATCATGAAATACCTCTCCAAAGCGGAGATCGGTCAGATGCTCATCGCTCTGGTGACCATCGTCGGGCAGGTCTACTTCGACCTGAAACTGCCCGACTATATGTCAGACATCACCACGCTGGTCGAGACGCCGGGCAGCGACATGAAGGACATCTGGATCGCGGGCGGCAAGATGCTGCTCATCTCGCTCGGATCCGTGGCGTGTGCCATCATCACCGGCTACATCGCTGCGCGCGTGGCCGCCTCGTTCACCCAGCGTCTGCGCTCGCTCGAATTCCGCAAGGTCGAGTCCTTCGGCCCGGCCGAGATGAGCAAGTTCTCCACCGCCAGCCTCATCACCCGTTCCACCAACGACGTCACGCAGGTGCAGATGTTCATCACCATGGGCCTGCAGCTCATCGTCAAGTCGCCGATCATGGCCGTATGGGCCGTGTGCAAGATCGCCGGCGAAGGCTTCGAATGGACGCTCGCCACCGGCATCGCCGTGGCGGTCCTGCTGGTGTCCATCACCGTCATGATGGCCATGGTCATGCCGAAGTTCAAGGTCATGCAGACCCTGACCGACAACATCAACCTCGTGGCCCGCGAGAACCTCACCGGCCTGCGCGTGGTGCGCGCCTACAATGCCGAGGACTACCAGGAAGCCAAATTCACCAAGGCCAACAAGGACCTCACCGAGACCCAGCTGTTCACCAACCGCGTCATGGCGTTCATGATGCCGTTGATGAACACCGTCCTGAACGGCCTGATGCTCGCCGTCTACTGGATCGGCGCTTACCTCATCGACGCCGCCGGGCTCAAGGACAAGCTCACCGTGTTCTCCAACATGGTCGTGTTCTCCAACTACTCCGTGCAGGTCATCATGAGCTTCCTGCT
>OLQB01000296.1_pt1 | contig 39114 bp, 27 predicted proteins | sample 1672681 | NCBI WGS metagenome assembly OLQB01 (sample SAMEA3136713, study PRJEB25190) | human gut metagenome | reverse complement strand
GAGGGAAAATAAAAGAAAAACAAAATAGTTTCTTTAATAATAAAATAAAGGAAAATGAAAAAGTCTGTAGAATAATAAAATTGTACGGACTTTTTTGCTATATTCGTTATATTGACCATGGAGGATGGTAAAATATGCTGATTCGTGAAAAACAGGAGCGACAAGAACATGAGATCCTGAGCCCATATGCATCATTCAGTGATCAGAGCAGAGGCAGGGACAAGGAGGAAGAACAGTGTGATCTTCGGACGGTCTATCAGAGGGACAGAGATAGGATCATTCACTGTAAGGCGTTCCGTCGCCTGAAGCATAAGACACAGGTATTCCTGTCACCGGGAGATGATCATTACAGAACGAGACTTACACATACCCTTGAGGTGGCGCAGATTGCAAGAACGATCGCAAGATCGCTTCGTCTGAATGAGGATCTGACAGAAGCAATCGCACTTGGTCATGATCTGGGGCATACACCATTTGGACATGCAGGAGAACGGGCATTGTCCAGATGTTCCGGCAGGTCGTTTCAGCATAATGAACAGAGTGTGCGTGTGGTGGAAAAACTGGAGAAAAGGGGAGCAGGGTTGAATCTGACATGGGAAGTCAGAGATGGAATGTTGAATCATAAGACATCCTGTACGCCGGCAACATTGGAAGGAAAAATCGTCCGGTTGGCAGATAAGATTGCATATGTAAATCATGATATGGATGATGCAATTCGAGGTGGAATTATGAAAGAATCCGATCTCCCGGTTAGTATCGTTAAGGTACTTGGCAACAATACCAGAGATCGATTGGACTGTCTGATCCATGATGTGATTGATACCAGTTATGAAACGGATACAGTTCGGATGTCAGAAGAGATCGGTGAGGCGTTATCAGCGCTTCGCAGATATATGTTTGAATATCTGTATACGAATCCTGTGGCAAAAAGAGAAGAAGTAAAAGCAGAAAAGTTACTAGAGATATTATTTGATTATTACAGAGAAGATCAATCGAGGCTGAATAATGAAAGCATAGAAATGCTCTATATGGGGGAGGATCTTACGACCGTAATCTGTGATTATATAGCAGGTATGACGGATAATTATGCGATCGAAACATTTAAGAAGATCTATGTTCCGGGTGCGTGGAAGGGTATTTGAGATAACATCATTGTCAAGTTTGCAATATATATGTTTACAACGAGAGCGAATGGTGTGGTGACAGAATTAATCCCTGTAATCTGTATATGATTACGTTTTATATTAGGATAACGAACAGATAGATGGAAAATTATTTAATTGGAAAGGAAGGGTAGTCGTTGTACTATTCAGATGAGGTCATAGATGAGGTGATATCCAGAAATGATATCGTGAATGTGATATCGGGATATGTCAGCCTCAGAAAAAAAGGAAGGACATTTGAAGCCTGTTGCCCATTTCATCATGAAAAGACACCATCTTTTAAGGTGGATCGGGACAAGCAGCTGTATCACTGTTTTGGATGTGGTGCCGGGGGAAATGTATTTACATTTATCATGGAATATGAGAATATGTCGTTCCCGGAAGCAGTACAGTATCTGGCTGATAAGGCAGGAATGACACTGCCTGAAAGCAGTCAGTCAGGACAGGATGCATCAAGAGAAAAATATAAAATACTGCTACGCGATATGAATAAGACAGCGGCAGCGTATTTTCACTATATTATGAGGCATACTGAACATGGAAAGAAAGCCTATGAATATTTTAAAGGCAGAGGACTTTCGGATGAAACGATCGATCGATTTGGACTTGGGTATGCCGATGTTTACCGGGATGACTTGTATCGATATCTGAAAGGTAAAGGGTATTCCGATTCTGAGTTAAAGGATTCCGGTCTGGTAGTGATCGATGAGAAAAATGGCGGATTGGATAAATTCTGGAATCGTGCGATGATACCGATTCTGGATATTAATGGCAAGGTGATCGGCTTTGGCGGACGAGTTATGGGTGATGGAAAGCCAAAGTATATCAACACCAGTGATACAGTTGTATTTGATAAGAGTCGGAATCTGTTTGCAATGAATATTGCCAGGAGAAGCAGACGAAAAGGGTTTATCTGCTGCGAGGGCTACATGGATGTCATATCCATGCATCAGGCAGGATTTGATAATGCGGTAGCGTCGCTGGGAACAGCATTTACCTTTGGACATGCGAATATATTGAAACGATATACGAATGAAGTATATCTGGCATATGACAGTGATGGTGCGGGTGTTGCAGCCACGCTAAAGGTTATTTCGATTATGCGAGAGGTAGGAATATCTGCGAGAGTCATCAATATGCGACCGCATAAAGATCCGGATGAATTTATTCAGACACTTGGAAGTGAAGCGTTTGAGGAACGGATACAGAAGGCAGAGAGTGCGATCATGTTTGAGGTGCGGATGTTGTCTGAACAGTATAATCTGAATGATCCGGAGGAGCGAACCTCCTTCCACAATGAGACAGCAAAACGACTGGCACAGATAGAAGAAGTGCTGGAACGTAATAATTATATCGAAGCAGTATCGAATCTATACCATATTGATAAGACAGGTCTTACAGATCTGGTACACAAATATGGAATTGCAGGTGTTCCGCGTTCGGAGATCGTAGAACGGGAAGAACGACGGGCAGAGCATGAAAGCAGAGCTGCCGATCCGGCAAAGAATAAGCCGATGAAGCTGCTTTTGACATGGATGGTCAATGAACCGGGATTATTTCAGAAGCTGGACGGTATCATTGATGAAACCAGTTTTGAAGATGGCGTTTACCGTGTGGTGGCAGACAAGCTGTTTTCACAATATCGGGAAAACGGGAAGGTGGAACCGGCAAGTATCGTAACAACATTTGAGTCGATAGAGGAACAACGTCTGGTGGCAGAGATGCTTCAGACGAATATCGGAATTGACATGACGCAGGAAGAAATCAACAATGCGGTGACAGATGTTGTGAAAAAGATAAGATTAAGCAGTATAGAAGATAAACTGGCAAAGACAAATGATATAAAAGAGATGCAGAATCTCATACGTGCCAAGGCGGATCTTACGAAGCTGCATATTTCATTATAAAGTGGATAAACTATTATATATTTATGGAGGATCATGGTTTATGGAATCAAAAGAGAATAAAGAGCAGATTGAAGAGAAATTTCAGGCGAAGCTTCAGGGCTTACTGGAGATGGCAAAAAAGAAAAAGATGGTAATTGAAGATACAGAGATTATCCGTTACTTTAATGATGCAAAAGAAATTGAGCTGAATCTGGAACGGATGGAACAGATATTTTCATTTTTAGAGAGCCATAATGTAGATATTTTGACAATCACAGAAGAGGATGACGATGAGGAACTTCTGCTGGATGATCTGGAAGAGGATGTAGATGTAGATAAAATCGATATCTCTGTACCGGATGGGGTCAGTATTGAAGATCCTGTCAGAATGTATCTGAAAGAGATCGGTAAAGTACCGCTTCTGAGTGCTGAGGAAGAAATCGAACTGGCAAAACGTATGGAAGAGGGAGATGAGCAGGCAAAGCAGAAGCTTGCAGAAGCAAATCTTCGTCTGGTTGTCAGCATTGCAAAGCGTTATGTTGGACGTGGTATGCTTTTCCTCGATCTGATTCAGGAAGGAAATCTTGGCCTGATCAAGGCAGTAGAGAAGTTTGATTATAGAAAGGGATATAAGTTCTCCACATATGCAACATGGTGGATCCGTCAGGCGATCACAAGAGCAATTGCGGATCAGGCGAGAACAATCCGTATTCCGGTTCATATGGTAGAGACGATCAATAAACTTATCCGTGTATCCAGACAGTTATTACAGGAGCTTGGAAGAGAACCACAGCCGGAGGAGATTGCAGATGTTATGGATATTCCTGTTGAGCGTGTACGTGAGATCCTGAAGATTTCACAGGAGCCTGTATCCTTAGAGACACCTATCGGTGAGGAGGAAGACAGCCATCTGGGTGATTTTATTCCGGATGATAATATGCCTGTTCCGGCAGATGCTGCTGCATTTACCTTATTGAAGGAACAGCTGGTAGAGGTACTTGATACATTGACCGAACGTGAAAAGAAGGTGCTTACGCTTCGTTTTGGTCTTGAAGACGGCAGGGCAAGAACGCTGGAAGAGGTTGGTAAAGAATTCAACGTAACCAGAGAGCGTATCCGTCAGATCGAGGCAAAGGCTCTTCGGAAGTTAAGACATCCAAGCAGAAGCAGAAAACTGAGAGATTATATATACTAAAATAGGGATGGAGAGCATATGATAGAACTGTCGAAACGGATGCAGTCGGTTGCGGATATGATACAGCCATGTGATGCAGTCGGAGATATCGGCTGTGATCATGCATTTGTATCGATATATCTGATAGAACAGCACAGAACAAAACGGGTGATCGCATCCGATGTCAGACGAGGACCGATCACGATCGCAAAACGGAATATAGAGGCAATGAACCTGGCGGATCAGATAGAGATACGTATGGGCGACGGGCTTGATACAATCGTACCGGGCGAGGTAAATGCTGTTGTTCTGGCTGGAATGGGCGGTATGTTGATGATCGACATTCTGGAACGCGGCGAAGAGGTGGTCACACGTTGTGATCAGCTTGTGCTTCAACCACAGTCGGATATTGAAAAGGTCAGGCGATATCTGGCAGAAAAGGGGTACCATCTTGCAGATGAACAAATGTTGATCGATGCCGGAAAATATTATAATCTTTTGGATGTACGGATTCAGAGGATGCTACAGGCGGATGAATGTATGATCGATTTGCCACAGCCTGATGTGTGGAATGGAGATTTACCACAGCACGATGAACAACCTGCAGATGTGGCGTGGACAGATAAGGCAGATAATTTAGATTTTGCAGAGGACTGGTGCTATATGTATGGTGGAAGCCTGTTGCGAAAGAAAGATCCGGTTTTGCGGTCGTGGCTGGTAAAACAGCGAGATACAACAGCAGGGTTGATTGACAGCCTGAGTGGTAAGAATACGGAGAATGCCGCAAAACGTCTGAAAACAATAAAAGCAGAACAAAAGACCATCTGTGCAGTTTTGGAACAGGTGTACAGCATAGATGGATAACAGAGAGCCGGACATTTAAATGTCGGCATACTCTGTTAACAGAATGTTTTGGAGGTTTATTAAGGATATGAGCGAAAAAGCGATACATAACAGCGTGCTGACTTTAAAGGAGCTTGCAAAGAAATGGGCGATTCGTGTAGGCGCTGATTCGGTAGAGAAGCTCAATGAGATCGTAGAAGCGGGTAAAGGTATGGAGTTGATCCTTGTGTGTGAAGCCATGCAGCAGAATACGATTTATGATATTGCGAGAAACATACGCAAAGAAAAGAAAAAGATCATATTGATCGCAGGACCAAGTTCTGCCGGTAAGACGACATTTTCGCATCGCCTTAGTATACAACTTCGGGCACTTGGATTGCATCCGCATCCGATTGCAGTAGATAATTATTTTGTCAATCGGAAAGATAATCCAAAGGATGAAAATGGAAACTACAATTTTGAATGTCTGGAAGCGGTGGATGTGGAACTGTTGAACCATGATATGCAGATGCTGCTTCAGGGGGAAACGGTCGAACTTCCCGAATTTGATTTCTTAAATGGAAGAAGATTGTATAAGGGAGATAATTTGCGGATCGGAGATCAGGATGTGCTTGTGCTTGAGGGAATCCATTCATTGAATCCGAAGATGTTATATGCATTGCCCGATGAGGATAAATATCGTATATATATCAGTCCGTTAAACCAGTTGACGATCGATACAGATGATAAGATATCTACCATAGACAGTCGTTTGATCCGCAGGATCGTTCGAGATAACCGAACTCGCGGGCACAATATAGAACGAACACTTTCAATGTGGAAATCTGTCAGACAGGGTGAAGAACGGTATATATTTCCATATGAGAGTAATGCTGATGTTATGTTCAATTCCGGGTTGTTGTATGAATATTCTGTATTAAAAAAATATATAAATCCATTACTGACGGAGGTATCGGAGAAGTCGCCGTTTTATTCAGATGCATTACGCCTGAAAGAATTGACTGATCGTTTTGTAACTCTGGAAGATACCATTGTTCCGTTGAACTCGATTTTACGTGAGTTTATCGGCGGAGGCTGTTTTAAAGTCTGAGGATGAAGAAAGAGCTTTTAAGAAACAAATATTCATAATCAAAGACAGAGAAGAAGTTATCGTATTTCTTTATATAAATAGCATATAATCTGTTGTATACAAAATGGGAGATAACATTACTATTGGGATATGTATGTTATCTCTCACTTTGTATAAGTCAATGAACAGATAAATGGGCTGGCTATATATGTATGAAACAGACCTTTTTCTACGTCGGTACTTAACGAGCCGCTTGAAAAGCGGAGAGTTTAGAACCGCTACGTAGAAAATAGAACGCGAGTGTTCTGTGAAATACATATATAGCCAGCCCATTTATCGTCATCATATAAAAGCTGGACGATAAGCCGGGTTATGTCGAGAGTGATCATCTATCTAGGCTTTATGTTACCATAAAGCTCAAGCGACCTACCTGAGACTTGACGGGCAGCCATTCGTCTCACAGCCGAAGCTGCTTTTTTGGTCTTGCTTCGAGTGGGGTTTACAGAGCCTGTTCTGTTACCAGAAGCAGCGGTGAGCTCTTACCTCGCCTTTCCACCCTTACCATGTACATGGCGGTTTATTTCTGTTGCACTAGCCTGGGAGTTTCCTCCACCGGACGTTATCCGGCACCCTGCCCTGCGAAGCCCGGACTTTCCTCACCTGTCATATGACAGCCGCGATCACTTGTCCAGCTCATTACTTTTATAGCAGAATGAACACAAAAAGTAAAGGGGAAAATAAAGAAACAGAAAACATGGTTTTAAAAACTACTTCTCATGGTATAAAAAATTGTTGAAGTGATGGCAGATGGGTGTTATAATCTCTCTATAGAAGCCTGATAATATATATTGTCAAAGATTTGATATAAGAGGGTGAAATATATGGAGAATAATTATCTGTTAAATAAAGAATATATTAGAATAAAAAATATGAATACAATCAGCTATGGCGGAAATCAGTCATGGTGCAGGAGTAAGAAGATGCAGAAGGTAGGATGTGGTGTAATTGCTTTGGCAGATATATCAATCTATCTTGCAGAACAGAACCCGGGGCTTATGACAGATGCAATTCGCAAAATCAACAAGCCGAAGGGCTTATATAATAAAAATGACTATCTTGCATATGTGAAATGGTTCTATAAGCATTATGTTTTTTTTCTGTGGTATAAAGGAATGACAGGTGTGACATTAATGAATACATTGAACCGATATTTTATGCTGAATGACATCGGACTTCGTGCAAGATGGAGATTGTTTTTGTCAGATGAGGAAATGATGAAGCAGATCCGGCATTTGATCCGTAAGAATAAGCCGGTTGTATTATCAATCGGACCGAATATCCCGAATGTATTTGGCGATAAAGGAATCCATATGTATGTGGAAAAGGATGGACGTATGCTTGCATCCATGAAAAAGAATGTTCACAGTCATTATGTAGTTGTGACAGGGGTAGAAGAAATATCAGGTCATGAGTATCTGATCGTTTCATCCTGGGGCAAAAAATACTACATCAGCTACGAAGAATACCGTGACTATGTAAAACATTCCGGTGGAAGAATTACAAGCAGCATTCTGTACATCAAGGGAATGATCTAATACGGAAAATCTTTTTTGTAATTTATGCGGATATTGTTATTTATTACAAAACATATAGAAGGGGTTCTGCCCCGGATACAAACAACCACTATAAATGACTCGCTGCGGTTTCGATTCGCTGCACATGCCCGATTCGTAAATGCTCCTGCGCTAACTCGCCTTTGGCTCGAACAAGCGCCCGCATTTACTGGCAATGTGCATCTTATTTCGAAATCCTCGCTTATGTCATATTATAGTGGTTGGTTGTATCCGGGGCAGAATTCCTTCTGTATGTTTATACGGAATAACAATATCTGCGCAAAACTAAATTAAAAAGATTTTCCGTATTAGATCATTCTCTTTGGAGATCAATGTCAGACTGGATAGTTATTCATCTGTTGGTTAATGCATATTACATTATAATCATGTATTGCTACATAGTTATTTTCGGGTTAATGCCTGTAACTCGATATCTGTCAGTTCGCGGAATTCGCCGGGAGCGAGGGCTTCGTCCAACGTCAGACTTCCCATGGACAGGCGTTTCAAGTAGGTGACCTTCATGCCGAGGGCTTCGAAGGAGCGTTTGACCTGGTGGTAGCGTCCTTCAGTGATCGTCAGGAGAATCTCCGAAGTCTGGGTGTTTAGGTCGGTATTTTTTATGACTAAAGTACCCGGTTTGGTTGGCTTGTCATCGCCAATGTCCAACCCTTCTTTAAATGCTTTTATGTGTTCTTCTGTTGCCAGACCATCGATGCGAGCAAAATATGTTTTTGCTACATGTTTGGACGGCGACAGGAGATTGTGGGATAGTTCTCCGTCATCGGTGATAAGCAGCAGGCCTTCTGTGTCGATATCCAGACGACCGACAGGAAAAAGATTCTTTACAGGAACGGAAGCTTTTAACAGATCCAGAACTGTTATATGTAGATTATCGTTTGTTGCGCTGACACAGCCCGAGGGCTTATTCAGCATATAATAATGGTGCTTTTGGTATCCAATCACCTTTCCGTTATAAGAAATCTGATCTGCATTTTCATCAATCTTCTGTTCGGGAGATTTGCAGACGATTCCATTTACTGAGATCATTCCTTTTTTTATATATTGTTTTACCTGGGATCTGGAGCCGATGTCCTGATTTGCCAGAAATTTATCGATTCGCATAGTATATACCTGCCTTTGGTGTTTTAGTTATTCGAAAAAACGCTTGTATCCAAGAGATTTTCCATCATTATAGCATGGATTTTTTTGATGTTGGAGAACAAATTCAGTTAATTTCGGAAAACAGGTGATATTGTATGAAAATATTATAATAAACCAACATTTATGACGAAAATGTTAAATGACGATTTGTGAAATAAAATTGCAGCAGATTATATAAAATAAACAAAAAAATCCAGCGTTTATTTACGGAAAATTAATACATTTTACCATAAAAACTTTGGTTGGAAGACAGATGCGTATTGACAGAAACTTTGAATTAGAGTATTATTTTTAACAGAAATGTAACATTTTGTCATGGATTTTAATAAATAGGTACGAAAAGATGAGAATTAGAAGAAATAATCGTTTTTCCCATGTGGGAAGAGGTTTGTTTAGTTATAGATACATAAAACGTAATCTGCTTGTGGCAGCAGCTACGATTGTTACAGCAGCGGGAATTGGACTTGTTGTAAAGTATGGAGAGGCGTTGGATCACAGTCCGGCATATCTGAACAGCCAGACTGCTCAGACTGCATCTGTTGAGACAACTACTGAGGAGGCTGTTGATGTGGCTGCACTTCAGACCAGCACGACAAAGAAGGCTGCTCAGAAGAAGACTGTAGTGGCAAAAGCAGAGGAGAAATCCGAATTTGATGGTAAGTTTATCGCAAAGATCAATGATACATTAAATATCAGAGAAGAAGCTACGACAGATTCCAACATCGTAGGTAAGCTGTTTGACGGTAATGTAGGTGATGTATTAGAGACATCCGGTGAATGGACAAAGATTTCATCGGGAGATGTAATCGGGTATGTAAACAGTGATTATATTCTGACCGGCAAGGATGCTGAGACATATGCAGAAGATTATAAGAAAGTCCTTGGAACAGTAACAGATGATACGGTTCGTGTACGTGCAGATAAGTCTACACAGTCAGATATCCTTGGACTTGTAGCGAAGGATACCGTTCTTTCTGTTAAGACACAGGATAAGGATTGGGTAGAAGTTACAATGAATGACGGAACAGATGGTTATATAGCTGCGGATTATATCACAGTAGAAGAAACTTATGAGTATGCAATGTCGATTGATGACTACACAGCTATGGTAGAAGCTGAACAGCAGAAAGCATATGAAGTGGTATCAACTGATGACAGTGCAGATATAATGACGGCAGATGAAGAAACAACCGAGACGGCAACAACTGAGACTCCGACAACTGAGGGAGCAACAGAAGCGGATACAGAAGTGTCTACAACAGAAGCAACAACAGAGGAGAAGTCGGATGATAGTTCTAAGATTGATGCATCCCAGTATGATGATGCTTATCTGTTGGCATGTTTGGTCAGCATGGAAGCAGGATATGAATCCTATGAAGGACAGTTGGCAGTAGCAAATGTCGTTTTGAACCGTGTAAGAAGTGGTAAATGGGGAAGTTCTATTTCATCAGTTATTTATGCACCGAATCAGTTCCCTTGTGCAACGGGAAGCGTAATGCAGGGATACTTGCAGGATGGTCCGTTATCAACAGCACAGCAGGCAGCAAATGATGCCTTGGCCGGTAACAACAACATTGGAAGTTTTATGAGCTTCTTAAATAAGAATTATATTGATACAGATTCTTTATCTGATTATCAGATTATTGGAAATCATTGTTTCTACTAAAGTGTTTTTGAAAGATGGATTTAAGCTTATGAAGATAAATGAAAATATTCATGGGGAGCGGGAACTCGATACAGATCCGGTTACTTCAACGATAACGATAAACAATGACAGATTTAACAGAAGATACATACGCAGTTGCGGGATGTATCTTTTGTTGTTTCTGATATGTATTGGATTTTACATGATAAATATGGCTGTAGAACATGTATATCCGTTTGGCAGCAGAAGCTTTCTGTATCAGGATGCATGTGATCAATATCCCGGTATACTGAAAATTTTCCTTGAATGGCTGCATTCAGGGGATAAAGGTTCATTTATATGGGAACGGGGGCTTGGAATCGATATTGTTCTGAACATGTTCTATTACTGCATGAGCCCGTTTAATATTATAGCCATAGTACTTGGTCCGGATCGTGTTGAATTATCTATGACATTGATGATCGTACTCAAAGCATCATGCCTGGCTCCGGCAGGACTGTTCTTTTTCAGGCATTCAAAGATTCGCAGATTTGCGGAAAAGGGATTGTCAGAGAAATATATAACTGTAATTTCCATGATGTTCGGACTCCTGTATGCGTTAAACAGTTATGTGGTGGTATATAATCATAATGTGCTCTGGCTGGACGGACTGATTCTGCTTCCGTTTATTGCGATTGCAGTTGAGCATCTGGCGGAAGGCAAATGGCAGCTCCGTTATACGTTGTTATTAGCCTGTGCATTTTTGTTTAATTATTATTTTGCATTTTATATTTGCCTGTTTATAGTTTGCTATTTTTTTATGCAGGATTGGAAGAATGCTAAGAATTTATGGTCCGGTGTATGTCGTTTCTTCGGATGGTCGGTTATGGCGGTATCGATTGCGGGAATGGTTGTTCTTCCGTCTCTTTATGCCATTATGAATCTGTCATCCTGTGGAAACGGGGACTATAGTCTTCCATGGTATAGAATCAGTAATCTAGGAATGTTTGTTAATTCATTTTATCCATTGCGACAGATATCGACGGGATATTTGTTCAGTCACAATAATTATTGCGGTATTCTGGTGATTATGTTCTTCCTGCTTTTCTTATTCGGAGCGGGAATCAAATGTAGTTTTAAGCTTCGATATACGGCCGTTATTTTATTCCTGACTATTGGATTGAACATGGTCGGATTAAATTATGTCCTGCATGGCTTTACGATTACGCATGGACTCGGAAATCGTTTTGCATTTATCCTTGTCTTTTTCATTTTGATGGCAGGTTATATCGGAATGCTCAGATTACAGCAGGTAAAGGTATGGCAGATAATCAGTATGTCAGGTATCGGTATTACTATATTCCTTTTGGAGCTGTTCTTAAATAAGGAAGATGCGAATTCCTATTCCTATGCGGCTGTATTGCTCTTTGGTATATCATATCTGATCTTATTGATCTTGTATGTCAGAAAGAGTATTCGTTATACGACCTGCTATGTGTGGATGATAGTATTATTGTGTATAGAGATCTTTGCAAATGCATGGATTCAGATGCCGCAGAAGTATAATGATGAGCGGCTTCAGAGCGAGATATCTGCTTCGGACTGGTTAACGGATTATGAGCAGTTGCAGCTTGCAGAAGGGGAGAGAAAGACTGCATTGGTGTCACAGAACTATATGCCGTATTCAGACGTAAACTGGTATTCATCTGTGGCAAATGGCAGTATAGTAGATGTGTTTACCAGCCTTGGAATATCAAGATATCAGAATATTGAATATACCTATAGAGGGGTAACTCCGATCAGTCGCCAGTTCTTTAATGTACGGTATGTTGTGACTGATGAAACAGGGGTTGCAGGTGGGTATCGTCTGATCGACCGGAAAAATGAGAAGATTGATTTCTACGAAGCGGATAATCTGGCAGGTATGGGATTTTTGATGAGTAAAGATGTTCTTGACTGGAGCGGAACAGCGAAAACGGAAGATACATCGGATGTATTCGAGAAAGGCAGCATGGCAGAGAATCAGAATGAACTGGTAAAGCTTGTGACCGGACATAAGATCACGCAGAATGCCTTTACAAGAATTGATATACCGGAGGATGCAGTAACAAGTGTCGGTATGGATATTACCGGGCAGAAGAACGGTGAGTATTCCTATATCAGTACCAATGATGTTTTTTCAGCAATCACGGTGAACCTTACTGCGGAAAAAGACGAAGATCTGTATCTGGAATGTGCGGACACGAAGCCTCAGTGTATCGAAGTAAAGGTGAATGATGAAGTAACAGTGTCTACGAATTACACGGATTCAGCGGATTTTTATCATGTAGGTCAGGTAAAAGAAGGGGATGCTGTACAGATTCGAATGTATGCGATAAGAATTCGTCTTTATACAACGGCAGTTAAAGATCAGGAAGGAACGAAAGCATTTGCGCTGTATTCCTTAGATCAGAATGTAGTGAAAGCATTTGAAGAATATACAGAGTCACATCAAATGACATTTGACGGATATGCCGATAATACTTTAAATGGTCACATAACGACAGAAGAATCCGGTATCTTATATCTGGCGGTTCCGTACAATAAGGGATTTTCGGCAGTTGTTAATGGCAAAAAAGTAGCTCCTGTAAAGATCGGAACCGGCTTGATGGGCGTTCCTGTAGAAGCAGGGGAACATGTGATTACACTGACCTACAATACACCATATCTGATGGCGGGCATATGCCTGTCTGTGATTGGAATATTAATATTGGCAGGATATGTGATGATCAGCAGAAAAAAATCGTCCAATAAATAACGGACACAAATTATCAGCTTATAAGAATGCAGATATTGAAAAACAGATCATAATAAATTCTTATAATAAAAACAGGCAACTTGAGTGCGATCGCGCAGGTCAAGCTTCATAAGGATATTACTGAGATAATTGCGGACGGTTCCTTCCGAGAGAAAGAGCTGCTCCGCAATTTCTTTGTTGTTCAGACCATCTGCAACCAGTCGGATCAGTTCAAATTCCTTTTCCGTAAGATTGTAGGACAGGTAATCAAAACGATCATCAGTCTGTAACAGGGTAGGGATCTTGTTCATGATCTCATTCCCGAAGACAGTTTGACCGTTGTGTACGGCAGTGATCGCAGATGCAACTGTCTCAAAATCCTGTTTTAAGATGTATCCCTTTGCGCCGGTTCGGATGGCTTTGATGATATAGTCATCGTCGGCAAAGGTAGTAAGTAACAGAATCTTTGCGTCAGGGTGTCCGGTGATGATTTCTTTCGCTGCGGTCAGACCATCCATGCCTTCCATACGGATATCCATTAACAGAACATCGGGGCTGTATGTATCGTACAGGGAGATGGCATCGTGGCCATTTGCTCCGGTTGCAAGTACGGTAATGTCTGAGCAGGATTCTAATATGATCTTTAAAGATGCACTGACAAATGCATCATCATCAACAATTATAATATTCATGCAGTTCTATCTCCTTTTTGTGTATATTTTGGAATACTGACAAACAGGCGGAATCCGGATTCGGTTGATATCTGTAAAGTACCGGATAAGGATTGGACTCGTTCTTGGATGTTGGTAAGTCCGATGCCGGGGGAGGTTGTAAGGTGAATGCCTGTTCCGTTGTCACGGATCGTCAACTGATAGAAGCCCGGATGTTCCCGGATCAGAATCGAGAGTTGATCGCCGTTGCTGTGCTTTACGGCATTGGTGATCGCTTCTTTGGCAATGCTGATAAGACAGTATTTGATATCCTTCGGAACAATGTTGCCCATATCATATTCAAATGAAGTATGAAAGCCTGTTATATCATTCAACATATCCTAAATGGCAGCTTTCGTATCAATGGATTCATCGTGAAGGTCGTGGACACTTGATCGTATACTGTTCATGGCGGTATCCAGCGTAGCGCGGAGATCGGAAAGCGGATTTGTAAGGATCGGTTCTTTGTTGATCGTCTGGATCGCACCAACCTGAAGAATGGATCTGGTAAGCATGTGACCGACATTATCATGGATCTCTCTGGCGATACGATTTCTCTCTTTCAGGGTTGCAGTATAAATCCTGTTATCCTGTTCCTTCCGGATCATACGGATTCGTTCCTTTGCCAGAAGTTCGTTTGTCTCCGATGTATCTGTAAGGTGCTTCATCTGTTGATGAAGGGTGGTAAGCGCTGTAGTCAGATATCCGTATAATATGCTGCACAGACAGAGGACACCTATCAGAAGTAAAGTATCCATCGGAAGTTTTGCAGATGCCAGAATGATGGAAAGAACTCCGATGGGTGCAGTAAAACAAACCGGTCGTCTGCTCAGATAGAAGCAGAAAAGCGGAAGAAATACAACAAACTTAAGGCACAGACAGCACAGAATAAATATGCCTACGTGGATCAGTACCGGAGCTGTGGGTGGGAGCCTGTCAGCAATCAGCATTGTGCCAAAAGCAAGTATGATCGCAAGCAGAATATATATTACGCTACGCGTGCATATAGAAAAAGTGTGAATACACATAATACAGCATATTGCAAATATAAGCAGTCGAGTCAGGATTTGCTTCATAACTTCTCCTTGTATGTAGACAGGTCACGCGGGTGTCAGGTAATTGCGTGAACCGGCTTGGATTTATAAGTGACGGTATTAGTATACCTGTTGAGAAATACAGCGTCAATTGACTACGGTTGAAAAACTCCGGATTTTAAAAGAATGTGACAAATGTCATATTACAGATGTGATGATTGGCACTGAACAAAAATTTTGGTATATGGTAGAATGACAGCATAACATGGAACATGTGCGATGAGTTTCAGACGCGATGCCGGAAGAAACAATAGCATCCGAATAGAAAATGAATGAGGAGACAGTTATGGAATATGCGATTGAAGTAAAAGATCTGGTGAAACGATATAAAGATTTTGTAGCATTATCACATTTTGATCTGGAGGTGAGAGAGGGCGAGATCTTCGGTCTGCTTGGACCGAATGGATCGGGCAAGACGACGACGATCAACTGTATCTTGTCACTGCTTACATACGATCAGGGCGATGTCCGCGTATTTGGTAAGAAGATGACATCGACGAGCTACGATCTGAAACGGGAGATCGGTGTTGTAATGCAGAATGTGGCTGTATTTGATGAAATGACGGTATATGAGAATATCGATTATTTCTGTGGGTTGTATATCAGGGATAAAGAGACAAGAAAACAGTATGTAGAGGATGCAATCGCATTTGTCGAGCTTCAGGATTACAAGAAGTTCCTGCCGAAAAAACTGTCAGGAGGACTTCTCAGACGATTAAATATTGCGTGTGGAATCGCACACAAACCGAAGCTGATCTTTTTTGATGAACCGACGGTAGCGGTAGACCCACAGAGCAGGAACAAGATCTTAGAGGGAATTGTCGAGCTGAATAAGAAGGGCGCAACGATCATTTACACTTCTCATTACATGGAAGAGGTAGAACAGATCTGTAGCCGTATATTGATCATGGATAAAGGTCGGAAGGTCGCTCTTGGCACGAAGGAAGAGCTGAAAAAAATGATAAAGAAGACAGAGAGTATCTTCATAGAAGCTCCGGCACTGACAGATGAACAACTGCTGGAGCTGAGACAGCTTCCACATGTGTATGACAGTTCATATCAGGATGGAATGTTGAAGCTGACCTACTCCGGTGGAGATCACAATCTGATCCGGGTTATGGAATATATGAAGGAGCATGCGGTATTATTAGGAAAAGTATATACCGAGCTTCCAAGTCTGAACGATGTGTTCCTTGAGATTACCGGGAAGACACTTCGGGATTAGGAGGGGTGGATATGTTTTGGCATAATTTTAAATATGCAGGTAAAATGCTGATAAAAGGAAAAGATACACTGTTCTGGACGATACTGTTTCCGATCGCATTATTCACATTCATGTACATGGCATTCGGAAATATCATGGAAAAGGATGAGATGTTTAAAGATATCCCGGTCGCAGTTGTGAGGGATGGTAAGAACGATACAGCGCTTATGATGGTGCTGTCTACGCTTTCTATGGACGGCGAGAATAAACGGATCGACATGGAGGTGCTCAACGAGAAAGAAGCACTTCAAAAGTTAAATGATGAAGAAGTGACCGGTGTGATCTATACATCGGATGCGAGCCTGACAGTGAGGCAGAGTGACATCAAGGAGTCGATACTGGAATCAATCCTGAATCAGTATAAGCAGATGGAACAGATGTATCTGAATCTGATGCAGAAGGATCCGGAGGCTGCATCGGAGATCATTCAGAAGGCAGTGCAGAGCGATGCGGTATATTATGAAGAGATTTCCACAACGGACGGATGTCAGAATGAGTATTATAATTATTTCTATGCAGTGCTTGCTATGAGTTGCCTGTTTTCTTCCTTTGCCGGAATCACAAGAATGCATAAGCTGCAGGCAAATGAAAGCGCACTTGGAATGCGTCGTTGTCTGTCACCGAATCCTAAACTTGTGACTGTTCTGGCGGAGTATCTGGCATTACTGCTGGTTCAGTTTGCAGCCGAGGTTATCACTGTAATCTATATGCGGCTGGTCGGTGTACAGTTTGGAACAAAATATCCGGCTATTTTACTGGTACTCTTTATTGCATGTAATATCGGTATTGCCGGGGGAATGCTGCTTGGTTCCTGGTCAAAATGCTCATATGGAGGAAAGATTGGAATTGCGGTAGCGGCTAGCTTGACCTTCTCTTTTATGGCGGATCTGATGGTGCCGGGAATTAAAAACAGTATTGAAGATAAACTTCCGATATTGAACCGGGTTAATCCGGCAGTGTTGGTAACGGACTGTCTCTATGCGCTCAATGTATACGATAATTATGACCGTTATTTCAGAAATATTCTGATCTTAACCGGTATGGCTGTCTGTCTGCTTGGAGCGAGTATTCTGATCTTAAGGAGGAACAAATATGCAAGTGTTTAAATCCTATTTTAAAATCTTAAATAAGAAAAAAGGCTCAATGCTGATGTATATTGGGATCTTTGCAGGCATTATATTTGGATTTATATTGCCGAATTCCGGCAAAACAGAAGATGAATATAAAAGCATGAAGTGTAAATTCGCCTGGTTTGATTATGACCAGACGGCAGAAAGTGAAGAACTGTTTTCGTATCTGGATCATGCACATAAAAATGCTGAATTAAAAACAGATACAACGGAAGCGATGCAGGACAGTCTGTTTAACCGGAATACAGACTGTATCGTCCGCATTAAAAAGGGTTATGCGGATCATCTGGATAAGGAAGATCTGTCCGATTATATCGAGATCGTTGCAATTCCGAACCGGAGCAAGGTGGAACTGTTTGAATCGGACGTGAATAAATACATCTCTTATCTGAATGCATATTTTGCAGCCGGATATGACCGGGCGGAGGCAGCAGCTCAGGTGGATGAATTGTTTCAGACTAGAACGAACGTAACGATGACAACCGAAGGCCATGGCGGAAAACATAGTACGAGATACACATTTTTCAGTTACCTGGGATGGATACTTGTGGTCATGATGATTGAAGGTGTAAGCCCGGTATTGATCGTATATGACAAAAAAGAATTAAGAGAACGGATCGCAAGCTCAGCATATAAATATTCCAATATGACAAAAGAAATCCTTCTTGGAACGATCGTAACAGGATTCCTTGGATGTGCTGTATTTGCGGTTGGAGGGTGCTTTGTATTCAGAAAAGAAATGTTTACGGCGGCAGGACTTGGAAATCTGCTCAATATGGTTTGCTACATGTTCGTAGCTATGGCACTTGCCTTTCTTGCAAGTAAGATTGTCCGAAACGAGGAAGGTTTCAGTATGATCGGCAATATAGTGTCCCTTGGTATGGCATTCCTGTCCGGCATCTTTGTTCCGATGGAATTCCTTGGAGCAGGAGTCATCAAGCTGGCTCATTTCCTTCCGGCTTACTGGTACGTCAAAGCCGTTGATCTTCTGGACTATGAGGCAAAGATACCATCGGAAGCATTCATATATATGGGCATCGAGGTGCTCTTTGCAGCCGCCATCATCACGATCGCAATCGTGATCGACCGTGCCAGAAACCAACGCCTGGTGAGTAGTTAGATGATGAAAGTTTTATAAAAAGGGAAGTGGACATTATCTATTATTCCGCAAGACGCTTTCGCTCTGTTTCTCATGTAGCGGTACTAAAGTTCACCACTCCGTGGTTCACTAAGTACCGACATTCGAAAAGGCTTGCTTCATAATAATAATGTCCACTTCCCTTTTACATAAAACTTTCATCATCTGGAAGCTACATTCCTGTTATGAAGGAAACATATCTGGAAATCGATATATAAAACAAAATGGGAAATAGCATTACTATTATGAAGCAAGCCTTTTTTAACGCCGGTTCTTAGCGAGTCGCCATGGGCGAGGAGCTTAGTACCGTTGCGTTAAAATAGAGTGCGAACGACTTGCGGAATAATATGTAATGTATTTCCCATTTTATTTCAAAGATTTACGGAAGAAATTTCCTTTATAACAGGAATGCCGCTTCCATTTCAACTATTATTTGTCGTTGTTTTTGTTCTTCTCATTCATCATTGCGCGGACTTTCATGGACAGACCGAACAGGTTGATGAATCCGGTTGCATCCTTATGGTCATACAGCTCACCGGTAGTGAAGCTTGCAAGACTCTCAGAATACAGAGAATATGGAGAAGTTGTTCCGGCTTTGATGATGTTTCCTTTGTACAGTCTCATCTTAACCTGACCGGTAACTGTCTCCTGTGTCTTTTCAACAAATGCCTGAAGAGCCTCACGGAGAGGGCAGAACCACTTTCCTTCGTATACAAGATCTGCAAACCTGGTTGCTACGAGCTTCTTGTATGCAAGTGTTTCACGATCCAGAGTCAGCTCCTCTAACTGCTTGTGAGCTTCCATCAGAATTGTTCCGCCGGGAGTCTCATAAACACCACGGGACTTCATGCCGACAACACGGTTCTCAACGATATCGATAATACCGATACCATGCTTGCCGCCTAAACGGTTTAATTCACGAATGATATCAGAAACTTTCATCTTTGTACCGTTAATAGCAGTTGGGATACCCTTTTCAAAATCAAGTGTCAGATATTCATCCTCATCCGGTGCCTTTTCAGGGGTAACACCGAGAACCAGAAGATCATCGTAGTTTGGTTCGTTTGCAGGATTCTCCAGTTCCAGACCTTCATGGCTGATGTGCCAGATATTACGGTCACGGCTGTAAGAATGAGCAGCATCAAACGGAAGATTGATACCGTGTGCCTGACAGTATGCAATCTCCGCATCACGGGAATCCAGCTTCCATTCCGGCTGTCTCCATACAGCGATAACCTTGATGTCAGGAGCAAGAGCCTTAATTGAAAGCTCAAATCTTAACTGGTCATTTCCTTTTCCTGTTGCGCCGTGACAGATCGCAACAGCACCTTCCTTACGAGCAACCTCAACTAATTTCTTAGCAATCAGAGGTCTTGCGAAAGAAGTACCGAGTAAATATTTATTCTCATATACAGCATCTGCCTGAACGGTTGGCATGATGTATTCATCACATAATTCATCAACAACATCCAGAATGTATAACTTGGAAGCTCCTGAATATTTTGCTCTTTCATCCAGTCCTTCCAGCTCGCTTTCCTGTCCTACGTCGATGCAGGCGCAGATAACATCGTAATCATAAGTTTCTTTTAACCAAGGGATGATAGCTGTTGTATCAAGGCCGCCTGAGTATGCAAGAACAACTTTGTCTTTTGCCATTTCTAAATCCTCCTTAAAATCCGTCTGTGTGGAATATGTACATTTCTGATATATCATGATTCCATTTGTTGAATAAAGGACATATCGTCCTGTCTGCAAATTAATATATAACGGTAGTGAATATTATGCAAGTGTTTTTTGAATAGAAAAGTGGAAAAAATAAAAAAGAAACAAAATGGAAGAAAACAGAATTTACAATATAGAAGAGGGATAGAAGAAAAAATACGATCATGAAACAAAAAGAATAAAATATGAATATTACATATACAAATATGAATAATATTCACACACGCATTGAATTACAGGAAACATCGGTTTGTATATAATGAATAGAAAGTTGTAACAAATCAGAAAAAAATAGTAGAAATAAGAAAAAATAGGAATAATGTTTGAGTATCTTGTAGAAATGCTATATAATATAATAGACTGTGGATACTGGTTATTATAGACTGTGAATGGGAAATCCTGAAGTTAGAAATCACAGCCAGATATAATAATTCGGGTGAAAGAATGAAAAGTTTTTTGATTAACAGGAGGAATAAGAGATGAAAGGCATTATTTTAGCCGGAGGATCTGGAACAAGGTTATATCCGTTGACAAAAGTAACATCGAAGCAGCTGCTTCCGATTTATGATAAACCGATGATCTATTATCCGATGTCAGTTCTGATGAATGCAGGGATCCGTGATATATTGATCATTTCAACACCGCAGGATACTCCAAGATTTGAGGATCTGTTGGGAGATGGAAGTCAGTTTGGTGTAAATCTTACTTATGCTGTACAGCCTACACCGGATGGACTTGCACAGGCTTTTGTTATTGGTGCGGATTTTATTGGTGATGATACTGTGGCAATGGTTCTCGGTGATAATATTTTTGCAGGCCACGGACTTAAAAAGAGATTACGTGCAGCTGTTCAGAATGCGGAAAACGGTAAGGGTGCAACTGTATTTGGTTATTACGTAGATGATCCGGAGCGGTTTGGAATTGTTGAATTCGACAAAGACGGACGTGCGATCTCGATTGAGGAAAAACCGGAAAAGCCAAAGAGCAATTACTGTGTAACAGGTCTCTATTTTTACGATAATAAAGTTGTTGAATATGCAAAGAATCTGAAACCATCCGCCAGAGGCGAGCTTGAGATCACCGATCTGAACCGTATTTATCTTGAACATCAGCAGTTAAATGTAGAGCTTCTCGGACAGGGATTCACATGGCTGGATACAGGGACACATGAGAGTCTGGTTGATGCCACGAACTTTGTAAAGACGATAGAGCAGCATCAGCATAGAAAGATTGCATGTCTTGAGGAGATTGCATACCTGAATGGATGGATTTCCAGAGAAGAAGTTCTTGAAGTATATGAAGTTTTGAAGAAGAATCAGTATGGACAGTATCTGAAGGATGTATTAGATGGTAAGTATCTGGATGTGCTTGCATAGCTTTTGCAGATAAAAAGATAAAAGATAGATTGAGGAGAAAGATAAAAATGAGTAAAACAATCATAGTAACAGGTGGAGCCGGCTTTATCGGTTCAAATTTTGTATTCCATATGCTTGATAAATATCCGGAATATCGTATCGTATGCTTGGACAAGCTGACATATGCAGGTAATCTGTCAACACTTGAGCCGGTAATGAAGAATCCGAATTTCAGATTCGTTAAAGCGGATATTTGCGACCGAGATGCCGTTTACCGGTTATTTGAGGAAGAAAAGCCGGATATCATTGTGAACTTTGCAGCAGAGAGTCATGTTGACAGAAGTATCGAGAATCCGGATATCTTCTTAAAGACAAATATTATGGGTACGGCAGTGCTTATGGATGCCTGCAGAAAATATGGAATTGAGAGATATCATCAGGTATCCACCGATGAAGTGTATGGAGATCTGCCGCTTGACAGACCTGATCTGTTCTTTACAGAAGAAACACCGATTCATACAAGCTCTCCTTACAGCAGCTCAAAGGCAGCAGCAGATCTTCTGGTATTGGCATACCACAGAACTTACGGATTGCCTGTCAGCATATCCAGATGTTCGAATAACTATGGACCGTATCATTTCCCGGAGAAACTGATACCATTAATGATCGCAAATGCATTGAATGACAAGCCTCTTCCCGTATATGGTGAGGGCTTGAATGTGCGTGACTGGTTATATGTAGAAGATCATTGTAAGGCTATCGACCTGATCATTCATAAAGGGCGTGTTGGCGAAGTATACAATGTCGGTGGTCACAATGAGAAACAGAATATTGAGATCGTTAAGATCATCTGTAAAGAACTTGGCAAGCCTGAGTCTCTGATCACACATGTTGGCGATCGTAAAGGACATGATATGCGCTATGCAATCGATCCGACAAAGATCCATAATGAACTTGGATGGCTTCCGGAGACAAAGTTTGAAGATGGAATAAAGAAGACGATCCGGTGGTATCTTGATAACAGAGAATGGTGGGAGACCATTATCTCGGGAGAATACCAGAATTACTATGAGAAGATGTATGGTAATCGTTAATTTGTGGAAAAGAGGTAGAGAAATAAGATGGGACAGATTAAAGTTACAAAAGCACCGATAGAAGGATTGTACATTATTGAACCTGCAGTACATGGAGACAGCAGAGGATATTTTATGGAAACCTATAACCAGAAGGATATGGAGGAAAATGGTCTGAATATGGTATTTGTTCAGGATAATCAAAGTATGTCGACAAAAGGCGTGCTTCGCGGACTCCATTTTCAGAAGGAATTTCCGCAGGGAAAACTAGTACGTGTGATTAAAGGTGCAGTTTATGATGTTGCTGTTGATCTGAGATCAGGAAGCGAAACATATGGAAAATGGTATGGTGTGGAGTTGACAGAAGAGAACAAGAAGCAGTTCTATATCTCGGAAGGCTTCGCTCATGGATTTTTAGTTTTATCGGATACGGCGGAATTTTGTTATAAGGTAACAGATTTCTATCATCCCGGTGATGAGGGCGGTCTGGCATGGAATGATCCTGAAATTGGTATTGAGTGGCCGAAGGTCTTTGGTGAATATCAGGGAAACGCAAGTGCGGAAGGGTATCATCTGGAAGATGGAACCGCGCTCAACCTGAGTGATAAGGACCAGAAATGGCTGGGATTAAAGGAAACATTTAAGTTCTAATAAAGTTTTTAGTTGCAGAGAGGATGTCTTTCACTAATGGATAATAAGACTACACAGTATGATAAACGTCTATCGGAATACAGAGACAGACTGTTACAACGGAATAAGGAAATGACAGCGGACGATGATGAGCTGATCGATTCGATCATCAATCAGAATGAACCGGAAAATAGCAAAGCTGACGGTAAAGCAGATGGTACATCTGAGGAGAAAATGGCAGATTCTGTATCAGATGCTTCTTCGGCGAAAGAAACACCGGTATCGGAATCCTATAAGGAATATGCAGACAAATTAGAGTCGGTATTAAAAGAGGTTGGGGTTGCGACAGCGGAGAAGTCCGAATCGAAGCAGCCGACAGAGAGAATAAAAGAAGACCGTGTAGCCGAAGAACGGAAAAGGCTTGCTTATAAGAAACTCGGTTATGAAGAACAGACGCAGGATGATACCATGGAATCTGAGGCAGATATGGATGAATCGGAAGAAGATGGACATACATTTGCTGATGTATTTGCAAATCTGAGAGAAAATGTCCGGGATGCAGTAGGTGAGGCTGAGAAGAAGGTCAGAAGCCGGAAGCCTGTTAGATCAGAAGTGGGTAATGATGGACAGAAACGATCATTTCGACTGAATACACTCGGTAAATGGGCGGTTACAGGCATTGTATTGTTCGTAGTATTCCTGATCCTTACGATCGGTTATGTATCGGCGAATAAATCTTATAAGTATAATCAGATGGATATTCGTCCGATCAAGAACAGTGATCTGGTTGTCAACGAAGGTGTAAAAGAACAGACAAAGGGTTATACCACGATTGCACTTTACGGAGTTGATTCCAGAGATTCAAATCTGGATACAGGAACAAACAGTGATGCGATCATTTTACTCAGTATCAATAAAGATACAAAAGAAGTTAAGATGGTTTCGGTATACAGAGATACATTGTTACAGATACAGAGCGACTCTCAGACAACTCATAAGGTCAATTACGCATATCAGCTCGGGGGTGCTTTAATGTCGATCAATACGTTAAATGCAAATCTGGATCTTGCTATATCGGATTATATTACCGTTGATTTTAATGCTATGGCAGATATAATCAATGCGCTGGGAGGCGTAGAGGTAACGGTAACAGAAGATGAGGTAAATAATCTGAACAAGAATCTTGCGGAACAGATCGGTATTTCGGGAAAATATTCCGAGGGCGTTCATGAGGCGGGAACGAAGGTATTAAACGGACAGCAGGCAGTTGCATATTCCAGAATCCGAAGCACGGGTAAAGGAGATATTACCAGAACCATGAGACAGCGTACCGTATTACTTGGTCTGGTAAATAAAATGATAAATGCAGACAGTAAGATGATATCGAATCTGATCGATGTATCCTTTAGCTGCATATCAACCAGTCTTACAAAGGATGAAGTGACTTCGTTGGCGAAAGATATTGCTGACTATAAGATTACAGGAAATATTGGATTCCCGTTCTCTTATACACCGATGTCCTTAGATGGTAAAGGCAGTGTGATCGTAGCAGCGGATCTGAATGCAAATGTTACAGCATTACATGAATATCTGTATGGAACATCGGGTTATACTCCGTCGACTACAGCATCATCTATAAGCACAGAAGTATCATCGGAAACGGGAGTAGCAGCAACAGAAGCAATTGATATAGATAAGGTATCAGGCGAAACTGCTGTTACAACACAGGAAAGCAGTGAAGCTTCGAGTGAATCGGCAACAAATGGATCTGAAACAGGTTCGACAACAGAAGTACAGACGATCACGACACCTCCGGCGGGAATGATAGAAAATGAATAATATCAGAATCCGTCTGAGACTTTTCACAGGGAAGATTCCGGTGCTGACAGTGATCATATGTGTGATAGTATTACTTTTCGGGAAATACAGACAGATGGAATATGTCCGGGCGAATGAAACCGGAGTAATAGAGATAGAAAATACAGAGATCTTACCGAAGCAAATATTTTGCAGGCGCAATACCAATGACAGCTTCCCTGTACGTGGGGTATTACTTCATGAATGGATTAAAGATATAAGACAGAATCTTGCATGGGCAGGTATGACAGAACGATATATCGCTTGTATGGGACTGCATGAAAAGGTATGTCAGATGATGTTTGTAAATCCTGAGAATCTGGTTTTAAGTCATGATGTGACCAAGCTGGATAAGGAATTTAAGTCGGCGCTTAAGAAGTATCCTGTCGGTGGGATTATGCTGAAATCAAAAAACATACAGACGAAAAAACAACTGAAAAAGCTGTTGAAGAAAATGCAGGATAATTCTGATATTACGCTCTTCCTTGCTGTAGATGAGGAAGGCGGAACGGTCAGCCGCGTAATGCAGAAGCTTGGCAATATAGATGGTGGCGATATCGGATCAATGTATGATTACAGAAATCTGGGTGGAGATATTGCGTATGAGAATGCAAGACAGATCGGAGATAATCTGTCGTATTATGGATTTAACCTTGATTTTGCTCCGGTAGCAGATGTATGGTCAAATCCGGGAAATACAGTCATAGGAAAGAGAGCTTACAGCAATATTTATAGTGAAGCGGCGGAATTAATTCCATATGCGGTGCGCGGTTTTCACGCAGGCGGAGTGCTCTGTACTTTGAAGCATTTTCCCGGGCATGGCAATACAGAAGAAGATTCCCATTATGGAAATGCATATGTATATGAGACGAAAGATGATCTCGAAAACAATGAATTTCAGTCATTTCGGGCAGGAATTGATGCGGGAGCTGACTTTGTGATGGTAGGGCATATGATCGTAACCGATATATCGAATATCCCATCCGATCTTTCTAAAGAGATCGTGACAGATATTCTTCGGACAGAACTTGGTTTTTCCGGAGTGATCATTACGGATTCGTTGCAGATGGAATCAATTACTGATACATATTCAGCCGGGGATGCTGCGATTTATGCGGTGGCTGCAGGAAATGATATGATATTGGAACCGGAAAATCTGGAACAGGCAGTTGAGGGGATAAAGCAGGCAGTAAAAGATCAGATTATTGCAGAGACTCAGATCAACGAAAGCGTAAGAAGAATTTTGGTGATGAAGCATACTGCTATTGAGAAAGAATAGACCGATTGGGCAAATTTAAACACAAAACGCACAAAATGCGGATTATATATTTTAAAAGTAAAAGACACGATTTCAATGGAAAGACCATTGCAATTGTGTCTTTTTGATTTGCAATAATTCATATTGACTATACAAAACACTTTATAAAATTAAGTTTGTAAACTATCTGACAATTTGACGAAAAAAGTTATTTACAAACGGAAAAAAAGATAGTATGATTACAAATCATAAAAAGCACAGATCCGCATTTGAGAATTACTATCAGATAACCTGACTATAAGATCTCTACAGGTACTGGCAATAAGTTGGAAAGGAAAACGAGCATGGAAGATAACAGAAACGTAGTAAATCCAGGGTTATACAGTGAAGAATACGAACATGATAACTGTGGTATCGGTGCCGTTGTTAATATCAAAGGCATTAAGACACATGAAACCGTAAATAATGCGTTAAAGATTGTTGAAAATCTGGAACACAGAGCAGGAAAAGACGCAGAAGGAAAAACCGGTGATGGTGTAGGTATCCTTCTTCAGATTTCACATAAATTTTTTAAGAAAGCAGTTGCGGAGCTCGGATATGATCTGGGTAAAGAACGTGATTATGGTATTGGTATGTTTTTCTTTCCGCAGGATGAACTGCCAAGAAAACAGGCAATGAAGATGTTTGAGGTTATTGTCGAGAAAGAGGGACTTGAGTTCCTGTGTTGGAGAATGGTTCCGACTACTCCGGGAATCCTTGGAAAGAAGGCTGTTGATGTTATGCCGTGCATTATGCAGGCATTTATCAAGAGACCTGACAGCGTGAAAACGGGACTTGATTTTGACCGAAAGCTTTACTTTGTCAGAAGAATATTTGAAGAAAGTAATGATGATACCTATGTACCATCACTTTCCAGTAAAACGATCGTATATAAAGGTATGTTCTTAGTTGGAGAACTTCGTAAGTTCTATAACGACCTTCAGGATCCGGATTATGAATCAGCGATCGGACTTGTACATTCGAGATTCTCCACGAATACAACTCCTAGCTGGCTTCGGGCACATCCGTATCGTTATCTCTGCCATAATGGTGAGATCAATACGATTCGTGGAAATGAAGATAAGATGATCGCCAGAGAAGAGACAATGGAATCTACGATCATGCAGGACGAGATGTACAAGGTTATGCCTGTACTTGATCCAAATGGTTCCGATTCCGCAAGACTGGATAACTGTCTTGAATTCCTTGTATTAAATGGTATTCCGCTTCCGCTGGCAGTTATGATCACGATCCCTGAACCATGGGAAAATGATCGATTTATGAGCCAGGAGAAGAAAGATTTCTATCAGTATTATGCAACAATGATGGAGCCATGGGACGGACCTGCATCGATCCTGTTCACAGATGGAGATATCATGGGTGCAGTGCTTGACCGTAACGGACTCAGACCTTCCAGATATTATATAACAGATGATGATTATTTGATCCTTTCATCTGAAGTTGGTGTGTTAGAGGTCGATCCATCTAAGATCGTGAAAAAAGACCGTCTGAGACCGGGACGTATGTTGTTAGTCGATACAGTGAACGGAAGATTGATATCAGATGATGAGATCAAGGAGAAATATGCAAAAGCAAAGCCATATGGTGAATGGCTTGACAGTAATCTGGTTCATTTAAATGATCTTAAGATACCGAATATTCGTGTAGAAGAATATACAGATGAAGAGCGTGCAAAACTCCAGACCGCATTTGGTTATACATTTGAAGATTTTAAAAATACAATCTATCCAATGGCTGAAAAAGGAGCAGAGGCAATCAGTGCGATGGGAACTGATACTCCGCTTGCAGTATTATCAAACAGCCACAAGCCATTGTTTAATTACTTTAAACAGTTATTTGCACAGGTAACAAATCCTCCAATTGATGCGATTCGTGAGGAGATCGTAACATCGACTTCCGTATATCTCGGAAAGGATGGAAATATTCTGGAAGAGAAGCCGGAGAACTGTCATGTATTAAAGATCCATAATCCGATCCTTACAAATACAGATCTTTTAAAGATCAAGAATATGAAGGTAGAGGGACTTAAGGTTGGCGTTCTTCCGATTCTTTATTATAAGAATACTTCACTCGAAAAAGCTTTGGATCGATTGTTTGTAGAAGCAGACAAGTTGTATCGTGACGGTGTGAATATTCTGATCTTATCAGACCGTGGCGTAGATGAAACTCATGTTGCGATTCCTTCATTATTAGCTGTTTCGGCTATGCAGAAGCATCTGGTAAGAACAAAGAAGCGTACATCGGTTGCAATCATCCTTGAGAGTGCCGATCCTAGAAATGTTCATCATTTTGCAACGCTGCTTGGTTATGGTGCGTGTGCGGTTAACCCATATCTGGCAATCGAGACGATCAAGCAGATGGTTGACAGTCACCTGTTAAACAAAGATTTCAATGCGGCTGTTGATGATTACAATGCAGCGATCATGCATGGTATTGTAAAGATCGCATCCAAGATGGGTGTATCAACGATCCAGTCATACATGGGATCACAGATTTTTGAATGTATCGGACTTTCAAAAGAAGTAGTCGACAGATACTTTACTAATACAGTAAGCTGTGTAGGCGGTTCTGGTATCAAAGAGATCGAGGAGACGGTAGATGCTCTTCATTCATCAGCATTTGATCCGCTCGGTTTGGATACTAATCTCGCACTGACAAGTATCGGTGCACACAAGTTCAGAAGCGGCAAGGAAGAACATCTGTATAATCCACAGACGATCTACCTGTTACAGCAGGCAACCAGACGTGGTGATTATAACCTGTTCAAACAGTACACCGCATGTCTGGAAGATGAGACAAAACCATTCCATCTGAGAGGCCTGATGGAATTCAAATATGCAGAGAATCCGATTCCAATGGAAGAAGTAGAGCCGGTTGAATCAATCGTAAAACGATTCAAGACAGGAGCTATGAGTTATGGTTCTATCTCACAGGAAGCACATGAGTGCATGGCGATCGCAATGAATACGATCGGAGGCAAATCCAATTCCGGTGAGGGTGGAGAGTCCATTGAACGATTAACGATAGGAAAAGATGGCAAGAATCGTTGTTCAGCTATCAAACAGGTAGCTTCGGGACGATTCGGTGTTACATCCAGATATTTGGTCAGCGCAAAAGAGATCCAGATTAAGATGGCGCAGGGAGCAAAACCCGGTGAAGGTGGACATCTTCCGGGAGGCAAGGTATATCCTTGGATCGCAAAGACCAGATTGTCAACTCCGGGTGTCAGCCTGATCTCACCACCACCTCATCATGATATCTATTCGATCGAGGATCTGGCACAGTTGATCTATGATTGTAAGAATGCAAACCGAGATGCAAGAATTTCTGTAAAGCTGGTATCAGAAGCCGGTGTCGGTACAGTTGCAGCCGGTGTAGCAAAGGCAGGAGCACAGGTTATCCTGATCTCCGGTTATGATGGAGGTACCGGTGCGGCACCAAATAACTCTATTCATTATGCAGGACTTCCTTGGGAGCTTGGTCTGGCAGAGACACACCAGACATTGATCAAAAATGATCTTCGTAATAAAGTTATTCTGGAGACAGATGGTAAGCTGATGACCGGACGTGATGTTGCTATCGCGGCGATGCTAGGTGCAGAAGAATTCGGATTTGCGACAGCTCCATTGGTAACAATGGGCTGTGTAATGATGAGAGTGTGTAATCTGGATACCTGTCCGGTTGGTATTGCTACACAGAATCCGGAGCTTCGTAAGAGATTTAAGGGCAAACCGGAATATGTTATTAACTTTATGAAATTTATCGCAGAGGAGCTTCGTGAATATATGTCGAAGCTTGGTGTCAGAACTGTGGATGAGCTGGTAGGACGTTCCGATCTGTTATATGCAGGTAAGGGCGCAGAGGACAGAAATGTTGATCTGTCACTTATCATCAATAATCCATATATTGATGCACCTCAGAATAAGATAAAATATAACGAGAAGCATCCATATGACTTCCAGCTGGAGAAGACGATCGATATGCGTGTTCTGTTAAAGAAGCTTGGACCTGCCCTTGAAAAAGGACAGAAGAAGAGCATCGAGATCGATGTTACAAACACGGATCGTTCCGTTGGTACGATATTTGGATCAGAGATTACAAAACGTTATGGAGAGACGTTGGAGGATGATTCCTACCTTGTAAAATGCAATGGTGCGGGTGGACAGAGCTTTGGTGCATTTGTACCGAAGGGACTGACGCTGGAGCTTATTGGTGACAGCAATGATTATTTCGGAAAAGGACTTTCCGGTGGTAAGCTGATCGTATATCCACCACGATCTGCCAGATTTGTCCATGAAGATAATATCATCATCGGTAACGTAGCACTTTATGGAGCAACCAGCGGTAAAGCATATATCAATGGTGTAGCCGGTGAAAGATTTGCTGTTCGTAACTCCGGTGCAACTGCAGTTGTAGAGGGCGTCGGTGACCATGGATGCGAGTATATGACAGGCGGTAAGGTAGTAGTTCTTGGACGCACCGGAAAGAATTTTGCCGCAGGTATGAGCGGTGGTATCGCATATGTATTGGATATAGAGAATGATCTGTATAAGCGTCTGAATAAGGGAATGATTCATGTCGAGGCCGTAACCGATAAATACGAGATCGGTGAATTAAAGCAGATGATCATGGATCATGTAAATTATACAAATTCAGAGGTCGGAAAACGAATTTTGGATAAGTTCGATGAATATCTTCCAAAATTCAAGAAGATCATTCCAAAGGATTACGAAAAGATGATGAATACGATTGTCGCACTGGAAGAAAAAGGTCTGAACAGTGAGCAGGCAACGATAGAAGCATTTTACAGGATTAAAAATGGAGGTAAATAGATATGGGAAAGCCAACGGGATTTTTAGAGTATGAAAGAGAAACCAGTATAGAGATCGCTCCGGAAGAAAGAATTAAGAATTTCAATGAGTTCCATATACCTTTAAGTCTTGAAGAGCAGAAGATCCAGGCTGCCAGATGTATGGACTGTGGTGTCCCGTTCTGTCAGGCAGGAATGATGATCGGCGGTATGGCATCCGGTTGTCCGTTGAATAATCTGATACCGGAATGGAACGATATGATCTATAACGATAACTGGGAGCATGCTTATGCGAGACTGAGCAAGACCAATAATTTCCCTGAATTTACCAGCCGTGTATGTCCAGCTCTCTGCGAGAAAGCCTGTACTTGTAACATTAACGGAGATCCGGTATCGGTAAGAGAGAATGAACGTGCGATCATCGAATATGCCTATGCAAATGGTCTGGTAAATGATCAGCCTCCAAAAGGAAAAACAGATAAAAAGGTTGCGGTGATAGGCTCCGGCCCGTCCGGACTGGCTGTGGCAGATATGTTGATCAGCCGCGGGCATGAGGTTACTGTATATGAGAGAAGTGACAGACCTGGTGGACTGTTAATGTACGGTATTCCGAATATGAAGCTTGAAAAAGAAGTGATCGACCGCAAGATTGCATATATGGAGAAACGAGGTATCCGTTTCGTATTAAATACGGAAGTAGCAACCGGAAAATCTTCGGCGAAGGCACCTTATCCAAAGGATGATCAGATAACAGGATACCTGAAGAATCCAAATCAGAAGTATGTAAAGGCGGAAGACCTGTTAAAGGAATATGACGCTATCGTACTTGCCTGTGGTGCTTCTAATCCGAGAGATATCAAGGCAGCAGGCAGAGATGCGAAGGGAATCTATTTTGCGGTAGATTTCTTGAAGACAACCACAATGAGCCTTCGAAATTCGAAGTTTGCAGATAAACAGTTCGTGAACTGCAAGGGAAAAAATGTTCTGGTCATTGGTGGTGGTGATACCGGTAATGATTGTGTAGGAACGGCTGTCAGAGAAGGGGCAAAGAGTGTCACACAGCTCGAGATGATGCCGAAGCTTCCGGATCAGAGGGCGGAGAATAATCCATGGCCGGAATGGCCTAGAGTCTGCAAGACAGATTATGGTCAGCAGGAAGCGATCACAGTATACGGACATGATCCTCGTATCTATGAGACAACAGTTAAAGAGTTTATAAAGGATAAGGATGGAAATGTCAAAGGAGCAAAATGCGTAAAGCTTGACTGGCAGAAAGATCCAAAAACCGGTCGTATGAATATGACAGAAGTACCTGACAGCGAATATGTGATTGACTGTGAAGTGGTTTTGATCGCGGCAGGATTCCTTGGAAGCCAGAAGTACGTAGCAGACAGCTTTGGTGTAGAATTAAATGAGCGTACCAATGTAAAGACTGCATGTCCGAAGTCTTATGCAACAAATGTTCCTAAGGTATTTGTTGCCGGTGACATGCACAGAGGACAGTCTCTGGTCGTATGGGCGATCCATGAGGGCAGAGAGGCAGCGGTTGCGGTTGATTCCATGCTGGTTGGATATACGAATCTTATGTAACATAAAATAAAGGGAAAAGCTCTCTTTTGAGAAGCAGGCTTGTTATAGTCTGTTATCCGAAGGAGAGCTTTTTGTTGTGTGCCCGGAGCAGGAGCCAGACTGACTGTTATTATAAATTTAAATAAGCCCTTCTCGAAAAGAAAAGGGCTTATCTAATATCTTCAACAACAAAGAAAAAAATTATGAATTAAGAACTGTCTATATAGTATCGGATAATTATGAACAAATTATGACCATAAAAACAACTATTTGAAAATATAAAGTAATTTTTTTTTGACATAAAGTGTGCATATGTGCGATATGAACAAAAAAGCTTTATTCGCTTTGTGTATATTGATATTTTACTGTTTCTTTGTTATTCATATATAAATTTAATGTAATAAATGGTCGACCGGGAGATAAACTGGAAGTCCGTCTTTATACTGGAGGGATATTTCACCGATGATCAAAGGACGGAGATAGTCGATCATCTCGTCTGTGACATCATTTCCATCCGGATGGATCCACTCTGATGGTACGGACTTTGCTTCATTTGCGATCTTTGATACATCAGCCGACTGGATCATCCATTGATATGGATCATTGGAGATACGATTGATCGTAACCATGATACCGGTCTTACCTTCAGCGGCATATTTGACTGCGGCCTGCCCGAGAGCAAAGGATTCTGTGATATCTGTTCTGGAAGCAATGTGACCTGCACAGCGCTGCAATACATTTAATTCGATTGAACGAACTTTTACACCGATTTCATCACGTACAAGATATTCTAAGGCTTTTCCGGCACCACTTAGCTGTGCATGACCGAATTTGTCAGCAACTGCAGAATCAGAACTGATATAATTACCATCAGCATCGTGGATTCCTTCTGAGACAGCTACGATAACCGTTTTTTGTTTGGTAAGCTTGTTTTTTACATCTTTTAAGAACTGCTCTTTTGAGAATGCAACTTCCGGCAGATAGATGAGATCCGGTGCCTGACTGTAAGTTGTTCTGGCAAGTGCAGAGGATGCTGTGAGCCATCCTGCATCGCGCCCCATTATTTCTACGATGATAACAGCCGGAATCTTATAGATATAAGCGTCGTGTGCAATCTCAAGCATGGTGGAAGCTACATATTTGGCAGCAGAGCCAAAGCCCGGGGTATGGTCGGTTGCATATAGATCGTTGTCAATCGTCTTTGGTATACCGACGATCCTGACATCAGAATGAATACTTTCTGCATATGCACTGAGTTTCATAACCGTATCCATAGAATCATTTCCACCAATATAGAAAAATGCTGCAATTCCGTATTCTTCAAAACGTTCAAAGATCTGTTCATAAGGAACAGGATCTTTATCGTAGTCCGGAAGCTTATATCGGCAAGAACCGAGATACATGGCAGGTGTCAGTTCGAGGGTATTTAACATCGGGAAATGAGAAAGAGCCATCAGAGACATATCCATCAGATTATTTTCAAGTACTCCGGTTATGCCGTGGAGAGAACCGTAGATACGGGTGAAGCTGCCGGATTTTTTTACTCCATCGATCACTCCGGCAAGAGAAGCGTTGATGGCAGCGGTTGGACCGCCGGATTGAGCTACGATGCAATTTTCTTTTTTCATTTTGATTCTCCATTCTTTTGTGTAATAAAATTAAAAACCGTTTTCTAATCATAGAGACCGGTTAGGGTAATGATTCCTTTTTTGTATAAAATGTCAGGAACATAAGACATTTTGGATTTGCGAAGCCCGGGAAGTCCCAGATCCTCTTCTCTGTTTACATATGTGTAATTTTGAAGTTCGTTTGCAACAAATGTTTTGTTGATCATAGGATAGATGCCGTCAATGCTGTCGTCCGCTTTCTCAAAATGTACATCAAAAGTATCATTGGTCAAGGGCTCGCCCAGTGTGAATGCAGAAGGAATGTGATTGACGTATATGATTCCGCCTGTCATCTGCATTTTTCTCCTGTTTGACAGGGCTTTTCGGATAATATTATATTCATAAGCATGTTCTTCTGCAAGCTCAGGCTGTAGGACATCGTGTTTTTCCACCCAATATCTGGCGATCGCAAGACATGCATCTATGTGTTCGTCCGTGATCGTGTAATATTCATAGTCCGGGTAATTACGCATGAAATTATTGATATGATTACGTTTGCCGTGCAGCTTTTTGCCACGGAGATATGTGAGCTTTTCTACCGTATAGATATAGTCAAAATCACCGGGATCCAGTGTGTAAGGGAATTCCTTTCCATACCAGCCTGTGATAATTTCATAGATTTCCGGTGTAGCACAGTGTACACATGGTGTAACACCCTGAGCATGAAAATAGGTACAGACTTCATCAAATACAGAACGCGCGTTCAGCAGATAATCCGGGTTCTGTATATCTTTTATAAAATCTGTACCAATGCCGATCGGAAAGGTAAAAGAAGAAGGTTTGCCATCTTCTTCAGCTATAAAAACAAGCATTTCTGAAAGAATTACATAAGAGACATGGTATTCTTCTGCCCATAGAATTGCATTGCCGGTACAGAAGCCGCAATCTTTAATGCTGCTTCCTTTCAAATAGCGTTTTAAAATGTCAAGTTGCGATAAATTTGGTTTAATAAGTTCCATTTTTATATATCTTTCTAATGATTTATAATTCTGATTAATTTTATTCCGGACTGTAAAGCAGTGTGCGGAGATTCTTTCTTCCGTAGGTCATCAGTCCGTCAATGATTGCTTTTTTGTTGTCATCGGAGGTCTCTATATCTACCATTTCCAGAAGTTCATTTACATATCCGCTCCATTTTTCATATATTTTACGCTGAGCTTCATCAGAAACCGGTGGGAGAGAGAGGGATGCATGGACGTTGGCTTCGTCTTCGCCGGAATCATCCGAGATCCGGTAAACAACGGAATCGGGAGTCAGAGCATCCTGACCATAGGCGATGGAATATAGTTCCTCTGTTCGCACAAGACCGCAGTCGTACATCTCGATAACCAGATCACGAATACATTCATCTAATTTGTTGAAATAGTGTTGATACCGGATTTTCATGATCTCATCGGCATCGGCCATATCTTCTTTGTTGTACCAGTATCCCATGCTTTCGTCAATATCATCAATTTCGTCAAAAAGATCATTTTCAAGATTCCGTTTGGCGGCGGCAGATCGTTTGCTGCGTGTCGTTGATACCTTTTTCCCGGAAGAGCTGATTGTCCAGATAATCAGAAAAATAAAAACCAGAAGCAATAGGATGCCAAATATAATTGTCAATATTGTTTTACTCATATCGGTTTACCTGCCATATTTTATTAATCCCTGCCTTGTAAAAAACAGTAGAAATTTTCATACTTAGATGCATTATACTACAGGGATAAAGGTTTTTTCAATTCTTCTGACTGAAAAAAAGAAACCATTATTCAAATTTTAGGTATTGCATGTAAAAAAGGCCTATAGTATAATTACGTTAAAGCTGAGATGTACTAAGCTTCTTGCGATTTTGAACCTACATTTGAATAAAAGGGATTCCTATATTGCTGCTTGTGATGTCATGCCTCTTTAATACGTGGAAGACAGAGATTCAGTTGCGGTTGCCCACCTAGCATTGGCTAGGACTCAAAATGCAGGAACGCATTTCAGTTTTATACGAAAGATAAAGAGCAGCATCTAAGATGCTGCTTTTTCTGTGTTAAAGTATACCCGAAAAATGGAGAATATATGAAAAAATTAATCAAATTTATTACATTATGCATAACATGTCTGTTGGTTGTGGGTACCCTGTATGCGGCAAAGATGGCAGTAAGCGAGAAAACGGATGTGGATGATATTTTTTCACGGGCGGATATCAGTATATTTTCGAATATAAGAGAACGTACGCAGACGGCGGCAGAGCATGCGGATAAAAAAAGTAAAGAGACAGATACAAAAAAGAAGAACGGACAGGATGAGAAAAAAGAAGCAGAAATAAAACCTGTGGTGCCGGAACAGGTGAAGGTACTGTTGTCGAATCATGGAGTCTATCTACAGGATACGGTGAGCATCAGCTGTGCCGGAACATATAATGTAAATGTGGACGGAAAGAAGACCATCTCGTATAAGAAAAATGATGTATTTGATGTAGCGGCATTTGCTGAGGAGAATACATTTGACTATATCACGGTGGAGCCTGAGACCGCTTCTGACCGGATCGTACTTAAAAATTTTGAAAAATCAGACGGAACGCCATCCTATCACGGGACTATACACATACAGAAAAAGGAAGGGTATATCGTTACAAATGAGATTGATCTGGAAGAATACCTGTATGCGGTTGTATCCAGTGAGATGCCATCTTCCTATGAGAAGGAGGCATTAAAGGCACAGGCAATCTGTGCCAGAAGTTATGCGGTAAACAGAATCCGAGATCATGCATATGAAAAGTATGGTGCCGATCTTGATGATACGACAGCCTGTCAGGTATACAACAATATATTTGAAACACCGGAAACGATAGAGGCGGTACAGGAGACTGCAGGTGAAGTGCTCACTTGCGATGGAGATATGGTACAGGCATATTTTTTTTCTACTTCATGCGGAACCACATGCAGAAATGATGATGTATGGGGAGGAGATAAATTGTCATATCTGAACGATCAGTTGGAGACTTATGCAGAGACCGAAGCAAAGCTAGATAGTACACCTGTTATGCTTGATCATGGATATTTTCAGATCGGGGATGGAAGACTGTCTACAGAGGAGGTTTTTCGTGATTTTATAGATAAGAAGATATATGTGAATAGTATTGAAAAAGAAGAACCGATGTATCGCTGGTCGATAGACTATAGTAAAGAGCAGATGCAGTCAGCTGTGTCACAGGGGCTTCCGCAGGTGGCTGCCGGTTGTCTTACTTTTTATGATAAAGAGGGGAATGAATCGGATGCAATAACCGAATTTGCGGGGCAGGAAGCAGAAGAGATTCTTGGGACGATAAAAAATATCATAATAACAGAAAGAGGAAATAGCGGAATCGCACAAAGTATGGTAATATACGGAAAACAGGGTGCTGTAAAGGTTGATGGCCAGATGGCGATCCGACAGGTATTATATCCGTTTGAAGTCGAAATTGTAAAACAGGATGAGAGCAGAGTGAGCGGATGGTCGTTGTTGCCAAGTGCATATTTTTATATCGAAAAGGACAAAGAAGGGGCGTATCATCTATATGGCGGCGGTTTTGGCCATGGTGTCGGAATGAGCCAGAACGGAGCAAACGATCTTGCGAAAAAGGGCTATAAATATGAGAAGATTCTGCTGCATTATTTTTATGGAGCAGAAATAAAAAAAATAAATGAGACAGGATTTGTAACAGATGAAAAAATACAGAGATAAGATCACCGGATTAATAGACCGAATTCAGAATATTGCTATTGTCCGGATGGTTCAGGGAGTGATGGGAATTAACAAAGACAATCAGTTGTCTGCGTTTGCGGCACAGGCAGCTTTCTTTTTACTGCTTTCATTTTTTCCATTTGCCATGATGCTCCTGATCGGTATACGATTTTTGCCGGTGACTCAGGCAGAATTTGTGGCATTGATAGAAGAAATCATTCCCGGTGATATGGCGAATATGCTCAGCTATATGGTGGATGAGATCTATAGTGCTCAGGTTGGGATGACAATGATCATATCAGCGATTGTAGCAATCTGGTCGGCAGCAAAGGGAACGATGGCGATCGAACGGGGACTCAATTTTATGGATCGGACAAAGGATACTAAGAATTATATATTAAGAAGACTGACAAATGCATTATATACGTTAATTTTCTGCGTTATGCTGATCGCACTGGCAGGTGTATATGTTCTGGGAAATACGATCATGGAAGATATACTGGCAAAGACGAACTGGGTGGATTATTCAGAAAAGGTATTTTTCTATTCGAGACTGTTAACCGCACCGGTATTGGTATTTGCCGTTATTCTGCTGATATACTGTCGTTTGCCGGATAATCACCTGCGCCTTAAGACAGCAATACCGGGGGCGGTATTTACAACCGTATGCTGGGTTCTGTTATCAGCAGCGTTTTCTTCCTATCTTACTTATTTTGGAATCAATACTTATATGTATGGGAACCTTGGAAGTATGGTAATCGCTATGCTCTGG
>OLQB01000245.1_pt1 | contig 42442 bp, 36 predicted proteins | sample 1672681 | NCBI WGS metagenome assembly OLQB01 (sample SAMEA3136713, study PRJEB25190) | human gut metagenome | reverse complement strand
GTATTTGCCAATGCAGTAGTGGAAGAAACAAGAATCCCCCTGCTTTAGCTGTGGGGAGTGTCAAACTGCCGCACGCTTTGCAGATAGCAATACACAAGCGAATTAGGTTAGCTGATGTAAAGCCCTCTCCTATTTCCAAGGAGCCGGATTGGCGTTAAACTATAATGAATAGAGGGCTATCACAATCACATTAGGCAGTGTGGTTAAGATTAGCCCTCATGATAAATAAACGTGGGAATGTCAAAGTCTCTTCCTAGATCCGTGGGACGTATTTACGGTTTGTGGACTTTTTCTTTTTCGGTGTCTTTTTCGGCTCTTCTGTTACAATATATCCTCGTTCTTTTTGTAGTTGATATGCTTTTTCTATAATATGTTCTTTTCTTTCAATGAGCATTGTTAAGTAGAATTGTTGTTGAATGTCTGTCATTGGAATATTGCGTATCACTTTTTTTATCTTGTCCATAGATATATGCTCTGTTACATATTGCAGAGCCCGAATGCAATCTATATCCTGAGTTTTGGTTAAAAAGTTATAATAATTAATTTTTTTGTTATCTATTTTTAATGCAGAATTTGGAAAAACATATAGTCTGTTTTCGATTTCCGATCTGGTCTCCAATATTTTTTCCATTTGTTTATCAGTTAACTGTGGATATAGGCATGAGCCATTGTCATATACAGGAGCAATTCTGGTTTCTCTCGTCAATTCATTAACTATGATTCCCCAATTTCCATTATGCCTGTCGAAATTTCCAAGAAATGCATCGGCAGCAAACATCTTCCAAAAATGTTCTTTGATTTCTTTGACATCATATAAATTTTGTTCTTCTATGGATTGAAGCACTTCTTCTAATTCTGTTCCATATCCGTTTAAGCTACTATCTATACATGCATTTTTTATCATTGCAAAATTTACAATCCTATCTCCCGGATTACAAAAATCTTTGCAGGCAACTACCATTTTTCCATTGTAAATCCCTAATATTGTTTCCTGTGTAGTTATATCTAATGTTCGATAAATTGAACTGGCGATGTGTTCGTTTAGGCAGCCATTTGAATAATGCATCACAGGATTGTTTCTTGCAAGTGCCGGAAATTTTAACATATAACGTTCGTTATTATAAATCACACAAATTTTTTTACCATTAGCACCGTCATACACTCTTAAAGGTTCAACGTCGCATTGCGTAAAATCAATCATATATTTTATAACCTCTCCATTTCTAAGTATCGTTCTCTTAAGTACCATGCATGATCTTCCGAAATATCACCATCTGTATAGGCTGCATTTATGGAACCATATAGTTCGCACCACAAACAATCATAAGGATACTTACCTTCTTTCATTGCATCAAGATCGTGTTGCAGATATGGCGGAAGATTTACTTCATAATATTCTTTTTTTTCTATATTCATTTAATCACTCCTTGAATCCTTTGTTTACAGTCCATATGAATTATACTAATTTTATCATTTTCCTCAAAATAAAACAACAACTGTAAATGTGGAAGAAAGCTATTTATTATTTTTTTTCTGTGAAGCTTTATGCAGCTGTTCTATTTTACGCTGTAATATTTTCATGCTGTCAATATCTGATTGTGCAGCAAGTGTTCGAAGATCTTCTAAGGTCCACTCTTCTGTTCCTGCTGCATCGAGAAAAAGCGCAGCCTGTTCTTCAGAATGGGATGGATTATAAATGTATTCCTTTGCAAGTCTCTCACGTTCAGCCTGTTCTTGAATGTCTAGTTCTTCTTTGCGTTTTATTTTAGAGTCATGAAAAAAAGATGACCAGCTTATTCGACGTTTAACGGGAATCTGTTCAAGCTGATTCTCTTCTTCCTGGGCAATTTCATTTTCTTTAGCTTGATATACTTCCAACTGCTTTTCAAGTTCATCAATTCTATTATTCAGAATAGCAATTTGTTTTTCATAAGAAGCTGCAGTTCCCTGAGATTTCTGCAGCGATTCAGTCGCATCAACGAGTTGTTGCTGAATGGAAATTTTTTCTTTCTCTGAATCCTGCAGCTGATGAAAAATATCTTCCTTCTCAATGGAAATTTTTTCATGCTCCTTCTGCATAGCATTTATTCTTTCTTGCAGGTCACCTTTAGATTTATGTAGATCATCTTTCTCTTGCTGGACGGCAAATTGCTGCTGCAACAAAGCGGACATTTCGTTGTAAGCGTCTAGTTGGTTATGAATCAATGGAACGTATTGCTCCATTGATTTTTGAATCTGTTCAATATCTGCACTGCTTTTTTTTTCAATATAATATTTCTTCCGAATAGACTGAAAAATTTCTACAGAAGAATTTTTTACGGAATCTTCCAACATGGCTACGAGATCTTCCGGATCTTGATCGAAAAGACTGATCATGCGTAATTGCCATGATGTAGTATCCTCATTTATATAAGGAAGCATTTTTTCAATCCAATCTTTGGGAAATCCCAAATTCAGTAATAAACTTATTTTTCCACGCGCATTTTTTTCCTGTTGAGAATCTAAAATTTCATTACGTTTTTCTTCAGAATATTTTTGGAAAGCCATTTTCACTACTCCTCTTTATCTCTTTTGGATCTTTTTTAATTTTGATAAACGTCTGGATGCCTGTTGCAAATTTTTGATTTCTTTCTGTAGTTGTTTTTCTTTTTTACTATTAGATTCTTTTTGGTGTATCAATTCTTCGATCGGATAGTTTTCTTCGATCTCATCCAATCGGTTTTCAAATTTCCCTTCCATTTCAATAGGAACAGCGGCATTCGCAAATGCACTTTGAATGGAAAGATATTCGGAAATGACATTCTCTGTTTCTGAATCTTCACGGCTAGACTGTATTGCACGAAGTTCTCTTCGAATGGAATCGGTCATTTGATTCAATTCATCCAAGCGGGAGGACAAATCCTGAACGGTTCGAATTTTATTATCTTGCACGGTTTGCAGGTCACGCAAATTTCTATCAGCCTCTTTTGAATATTCTCGAATGTTCCCTGTGCCACTAGTAACTGTGCGTTCGGAATTTTTTAACCTCCAGTATGGAATCATATAACGTTTTTGATGCTGCGTAAGGTATAAACCATTTGCTGAACGAAAACCAGAGCCGATGGAAGATTCAAAACCTCGAATATGTGGTGGCAGTCGTTTTAATGATTCTGGAATTTCCATCTTATTTAATGAAATGCGCTTTTGAATACTTGCGACAGTGTATGATTTTCCAAGAACGTAATTTCTACGGTATCGTCCGGCCGGAGTTTTAAAATCTTTAAATGAAAGATATTCAGAATTCCATTTTTGTGAAAACCCAATTTTTACTTGATATGACTTCCTCATTATAGAAAGAAAATCATCGTAGGAATCAGATTGCGCTATTGCCATGTCAATAGCTTCACGTAATCGTTGACTTCCGGATGGATCTTTCTTTTCCCTCCATGTTCCATAATCAACGCCTTTTCTTTTTCCTGGAACGTAAGTCAATTTTTTCAGTCCATATTTTTCGCAAAGCTGATCCGTTATCGGTTGAATGTTACTCTTCCACTGTCCATCTGAATAATGATACTTTACTCCGTCTACTAAACTGACAGAATTAAAAACTATGTGAGCGTGCATATGCGCGTGATCTGTATGGACAGAAAAAACGTATTCATATTTTCCGGCGAGATATTTTTCACAAAAATCCTGAGCAATATTGAAGCAGGTGATAGCATCCGTTTCGCCTGGTGCGAAACTAATAATGAAGTGATAACATTGTCGGCCATCCAATTTGCGAAATTCTTGTTTTGTTGCCATCATCCGGTTATATACTTCCTGTGTAGTGGAACCCGCGTTTCCTCCGATATAACGCTCTTCTGTTTTGTCAGGATTCAAAATATAATCAATGCAATTATAGAGTCCTGCGTTAGGATTTCCGGATTTCCGTTCTTTGACATGACTCAGTTTGGTGATTGCCATTTTGAAATCTCCTCTTCCAATTTTTGAAAATCAAACTCTAATTTTTCAAGCTGCCGTTTACATTCAGAGATTTTTTCCAACATTTCTTCCGGATAAAAAGATCCTGCCGAATTTTTTTCGATCTGCAAAAGTTTGCTGTCAATATTGAGTAAGGCCTGTTCGACTTGACGAAAATTCTTTTTTAAAAAATGAAAATTTGAAATTGTGGAATCGTGTAAAACGCTGCATAAGTATTTTGAAATATTTATTTTTGTGGATTCCGGATTTTCCATTTTTGCTTTTTCTAAAAAAATATCATAATCAGTTTGAGAAATTCGAATGGCAACTACCTTCGTCAGTTTCTCAGAGGCAGTTGCTTTTTTATTTTCTTTTTCCATCAATACTTTCCTCTTTTCTGTACTCGGTGATAAAAATTTTCGAGACAAATCAATTAAAAAAAGCCCATGGACGTTTTACGACCATGACAAAAATATCCATGGACGTTTTATGACCATGGGCTTTTTGTGGAGAAAAATGCGTTTTTTATGAAAATCCCGGAAAGCCGCATAAACACTGGGGCTGCAGGCTCATGGACGTTTTACGACCATAAGAAACACATTCCTATTTCTTAATTAGCAAGATACGCAAATTGTAAACAATTTGCATCTTGTTAGGGAGTCCCCTAAGACCCCTTTTGCTCGATTTTATATCGAGCGTAGGTATAAGGTAATGTAAATTTTTACAATTCTTACTTAATGTAGATGAGATAATCTTCATCACTGTCTTCAAAATTTGTTTTATCACCATCATCAGTTGTGTTTGTTTCTATGTTCAATGCTCCAACAATTCCATCCATCACTGCGTCTGTGATGAGTTTTTTCAAAGAATTTTCTGGAGTGAAAATTGTGTCATATGCTTTTATTGCTTCAAGAAAAAAATCAGTTCGGTTTGCAAATCCATATTCATTGAAGCGTTCAATTTTTGAAATCAATTCGGGATTGCTCACATTGAAATGATAATTTTTGCTTTCCATTTGCTACCTCGATTCTATTTGAAAAACGGGACGTCCTCACCCCAAAAGGATGTCCCGCAAAAAATTAGTCAGCTAAAAACTCAAGATCATTTGAATCATAATGAGAAATTTTTTGTTCCGGAACAGTGCTGGATGTTTCTTCTGTTTCAGAATTTTCTTCTACGTCATCAGTTGATTCTTCTGAAGGTGCAGAATTTCCGGTCGATGGTGAAACTGAATTTTTCAACTCAGGAGAATAAGTGCTCTGCAAAAACTTCCACATCTCTTCAAGATCTGGCTTTCCATTTTTGCTTGCAGACTTCAAATAAGCTAAAGTCTCTTCGTAACTTTCTGTCTGATACTGAACAGTCAAACGTTCCTCTTCTGCCATAAGTTTATTGAGTTTATCCTTTGTCTTTTTGATTTCGGTCTGAACCTTTTTTAACTTTGCTGTTGTTGCCTGAGTTTTTTTTCTTTCCATTTTAGTTACCTCACTTTTAATTTTTTATGAAACACAGAATAGTGATTCTGCATTTTTCTGATTATTTTGAAATGTGTGGTGTGAAAATAATTCATTATTTTTGTATAGGGACAGTCTGTGATGCACGATAATGGACTGTGCAGCGTGATGATAATTTGCTTTGCACTGCAATTTCTTCTTGCGAATGAAAAAAAGTAAACTGCTTAATAACTTTAATATATTTCTCTTTATTGAATGGCTGCAGTGCCTGCAGTACAATGGCAGAGCGTATTTTTTTTGAAAAGAGGCACGGAAGATCGAGCATCCTGGCCCTTAATATTTTTCCGGTTGATGTATCGAAAAGTGCTATGAATAAATTTATTCCGTACTTACAATTCGGAAAAATAAATTGTTTGCTCTGCCATGTGTCTAAGTATGGAGAATATGAGATGCTGCACCAGTCAGAAGATCCAAAGCGAAAAGAGATAAACATGATTTTTGAAAATTCTGTAATTCGAATTTCAAATTTTTTTTCGAATCCATCCAATTCTTTCAAAGAAGGATTTGCTCGAAAAATAAAAAGCACTGCACCAACTTCATCAAAATGTATATACGCACTATCTGGATAGCCGATGTATTTTCTGATACTGCTGGATGGAAATTCGTCTGCGCATCTATTTTTCTTCTTCATAAAAAATCGTATTTACAGTCTTGGTGTTTTCTTTTTCTTTGGTTTTCTCTTAGCAGTTTTATTTACAACTTTCTTTTTTTCTGAATTCACTTCTAGTTCTTGCGGAAGTAATTTTGTTGCAAGCTCTGGAAAAGCTTTAACTATTTTTTGATCCAGGACAGTTGAGTGTTCCCTAAATAAGTCAAACATTTTCCGCATACTTTTATCCGGATGAAAATTGTTCGGATCGGATTTTTTCCAATCTTTGTAATGACCAGAAAGATGACTCTTTCTTTCGTCGGTTATTTCAAGCCCATAGTGTTGACAAAACATAATACTCATAACATCAGCTTCAAATTCTTTTTGATGCAAATTTGTATTCAGAGATTCTTCGACAGATCCATGTGCAAGAGCGTGTCCGAATTCATGTGTTAATGTTGAGAAAGCAGCGGTATCCTGTAAAGTTGAAGCAATATGAATTTCGTGTTCTGACGGACTGTGATAGCCATAAAGGGAAACTCCTTTAATATTTTGTTCCTGGTCTTGCAGAAAAACTTTAAGCCCAAGATTCTCTTCACAGTATTCTTTTAATATATTTGTGCAGCTTCTGTGAAATTCAGATGGAATTCCACGGTCAAGAAGCTTTGGATATTTTTCCGGAGGAAAGTTTGTCTGCGTAATATCAAATGTATATCCTTTTTTGAAATACGAAAGTTTCTCTCCTTCTATTTCTCCGACATCATAAGCGGCCTGCTGTTCTTTGGATGCTTTACTATAAGGAATATCTCCATCATCTGTTTTTAAAATAGTGATCGGTGTATGGACGTACACTTCCATTCCATGCTCACCTTTTTTTACAGAGTAACCAAGTTCTTTCCAGGCTTTAAAGGATTTACAGAGTAAAGCTCCTCTTTGCTGTTGAGCAATGAGCATCATGTTGCGTGGTGAATAAGCGTAAGAAAATTTGCTGGAGAACTGTAAAAATTCAACAATCTCTTCCGGATTTTGATTCCATCCATTAATAATCTCATTGATTTTCTTATCCAGACTTTCTAGTTCCTCTGATCTGTTTTTTTTCTCTTCGGCCATAAGGTATACTTCCTCTCTAAGTTACTTTAGTTTGCTTGTTTCATATAAAACTGCAGCATAAGACATAATTTTTCCGGTGGAAGAGTTAAACAATCTTTGATCTTCTTTTCCGGGATATGCCGATTCATAGCTTCTGTGATGTTTGATACTTCATCTTCGGAAAGTTCGAGTATATATCTTCGGATAACATCTTCCAGATTCCCGGAAAGATCCCAAGATTGACGCACATCATAAACAGAAATGGTTTCTGCGGCAGATTCTTCATCTGCCTCCAAGGAGGATGTGTTGTCTGACGTATCATAAATTACAGAATTCATTTTTTCGTTGACAGCATTCTGTAATTTTAAAGTGGCACTATCATCTTCCAATTTCTTTAACTGTTGAAGCAAAAAAAGATTTCCTTGCGGGCCATTCAGTTTCGGATCATCCAGATCCAGAGAACAAAATTCATCTTCGCTGAGTTCGAATAACATGCCGGAAGATTTCCCTTCTTTTAGATCATCGCGTATTTTTGCTTGAAGACCTTCATCCGGAAAATAAAATTTCTCCTGGTGATTTACTGTATGCAGGTTTCCGTTTTTATCACGGAAAATTTCAACTGGATGGGTATAAGGTCCATATTTTTTTGCCTTCAAATAAGAGGGATCATGGAATGGCTTATATTTTTTGTCGATGATTGGTTTACTTGCAAATGGAAGAATGATGCAACTGTCTTTATCCATTTGTGCAACTTCATTTGCATCCATAAGCGAACGCTGCAGGCGATCGTAGCTTGTGCTGCTGCTTCCGTTTTGACCGTATGAAACACTACCGGATGCCTTTTCGATTGTGGCAGCACCCAACATTTTACTGATAGTTTCCTGGGTGTCATACGCACCACGGCCGGAACCAAGAAATAAAAATACAGCACAGGAATCCATGAATACTTTCCATCCGTCACCCTTGTACATGGTTTGCAGCTGACTAATTGATTGCAGGAACAGCATGACAGCAATGTTACGAGATCGAAGGGTTGTGATTAAATGTTCAAAACCTTCCGGCCGTAACCCGTTGCCAAACTCGTCCATCCAACACTCAACACGAATAGGAAGAACACCATGGTAATTCTGATCTGCTTCTACCAAAAGTTCATCGAACAGCTGTTGATAAAGCATATTTCCCACAAAATTGTAGCTGCTATCGTTTTCTTTTAGGACTAGAAATAATGCTACTTTACTTTTTCCATCCCTGTGCCAACCGGTTCCAAGTTCCCATAAGTTCATATCATCTGCTTCAAAAATGCGCTGAATAGATTTCGAATAAAAGAACTTGAATTTTCCATTTAAAATTAAAAGAATGGAAGCAACTGTTTCGGGCGCACCTTCTTTTAATTTACGATAATCTCTGACAGCTGGATGATCTGGATACATATCTGCTAATGCATCCATTAATAAAGATAATTCTGTGGACTCTTCTTCATCCTCAGAGCGAGGTGGTACTTTTTTACTTTCCAGCTGCATGAGCTTTGTTACTTGATTTAAAGTTTGCGTAGCATATACAGGTTCCCATTTTAAACCGGCTTCTGCAAAAATCTTTTTTTTATCTGGTACAGATACAGCCCACACGAAATAAAAGAGAGACTGCAGATAAAGAGCGCAACCATCATCCCAGAAAGGGTCGCCTTTTTGGGCATCCGGGGGTTCCACAGACTTGAAAATATTCATAATCAATCGTGGAATATCATCTTCTGTTCGGATATAAACAAAAGGATTGTATCGATCAGAAGATTCCATGTTTTTTAAGTTCAAAACACGGATCTGATAACCGTTCTTTTGCAAATAGTTTCCATATTTTTCCACAAGTTCACCTTTAGGGTCCATGAATAAATAGGAAGAAATACATTTTAAAATATTTGGAGCAATCACAAATAATGATTTACCGGTACCAGGAGCACCGACAACAATCATATTATTATTTGGAAAGGATTTCGAACCGGATAAAGCCTGATTTACGTGTTTGGAAAGAATGCGGTTATTTTCCGGATGCTTAAGATCGGCCATGCGTTTATTTGCAGTGTCCGGATCATCCCATTCTGCAGAACCATGTTCGATGTCTGAATGTGTGTTGCGATGCGTATCCAAATAAAACGCAAGAAAAAATACCCATCCGGTCAGACCACATCCAAGACTAATCAATGTGTACTGATTAAAACAGCGCCATGGATGATTCATCCATGACGCTGTTTTAAGATTTATATCATTACCAGGTTCACCCAAAATACCTGCAAATACAAGGCAGATTAATTCGACCAAAATAAGAATAAGCACAAGACTTTTAATTGGAATCTTTTTTTTCTTTATCATTTTTTCTCCTTATATTAAAGCTTTAAGTCTTTTTTCCTTATAGGGGAAGATTTAGGCTTGTGTTTAGAAGCAGGATTTTGAGAAAACTTTAAAATCTTATTTTGATTCTGGCCGAACTGTTTTGTTATGTTTTTGCGTCGAACTGGATCATAATAAGGTAGTATTTGCGCTCCTTTCATATTCAATAAAGGATTCGATGTTGGTGAATCATTTTTAAAAATTTCATATTCCTTTTGTGGATCAATTGCTGAAACAAGAGTTTTTCCGTCATCAGCAATGGAAAAAAGAGGAAGTTTGATATGCAATTTAGAACCAGGAATACGAGAAATAAAAGTCTTGTCATCCATAATATCATCAACAAGACTACGATTAATGGTAACGGGAAAAGCTGCTTCTTGAGTAGAAACATCTGGAGAGCTTTGTGAAACAGTTTTTTCCATAGATTTTGCTTTTGATGATTGCTTTTGAGGAGCTTCGGACGGAGTTTCAGTTTCTGCATACGGAATATAATCTAAACGATGTGTTTCGTCAGATTGTTCTGTATACTTGGAAAATTCTTTTCCAGACAGACTGCCGGAAGGAGTCTGAAGAATCCCTTTTTCATCCGGACGATAGACATTATAATTTTTTTCCGGATCAAGAAAAATAATAAAGCCCTTACCATTGTCAACGGAAAGAGCTTCCTGAATACGAACATATTCTCGGTCACCTGTCTGCAGCGCAATTTCATCTTCTCTTCTGGCAGCTACTCTTTGAGAAGGAATATATCGTTCGATTAACCCTGGTCGGTTCTTTAAGGTTTCATAACGATCGACTTCTTTCCCAGCCAGGGCTTGCTCAAAAGACTGTGCATTCAGATTTTTTCCTTTCTGCCAATTTTTTGGATCGGTTTTTTCCTTTATTTCCGGCGAAGCTGTTTTCATATAATCTTCCCCTGACATACGGCCAGAATCAAAATATTCTTGTTCAGTTATATCTTCTACCAAATTTTTAGCTGCATCCGGAAATTCTTCTAAATATGCTTTAATAGCTGCTGCGAATTGTTGCAGAGATTGATTCGCAACGGCAATCTGGATGTGATTATCTCCATATTTAAGATCCGGAAGAACAGAATAGTTCACGCCACGTTCGTCCAATATATCCAGAAATTGCTCTAGTTGCTCATTATCTTCCGAAGCATCTCCGAGTGCAAGACTTTTGATTTTATAATTTCCGGAAGTAAGAGCTTTCAACTCTTCAAAATCCAGTGGACCACCAAGATCGAGCTGGTTTGTTACATAAGATTCGTATAATGCCTGCCATTTTGCAACGTCTTTTCCACGTATGGCAATTTGCTGGCAGGAATCCTGAATATCCAGATCAGGAAGGAGACAGTAGGTAATTCCAACCTCTGTCATGGAATCCATGAGTTTATCCAACTGTTCCGGATCGCGTGTGGGGAGATTTGCGATAATATAATCTCCATCACAGGCTTTCATGAATTGTGTAAAACTTTTGAAGTCTGACGTGGAGATTATATGTTGCTTATGTAGTTTCATACAAAATTGAATCAGTCGGAAGGGAGAAAGCAGAGCTTTATTTACTACCTTTCCGGTTACACTACCTGCGGAAGCTGCTGCTTTAACAGCCCCTTTAAGAACAATCATTTCTGTGTTGACCAAGATAGCAAGGTCACCACTTCCACCTGCATCTTCAGCTGCCATTTTTAATACCTCCTTTAAATAACCTTTTTAGTTGTCTTTTTTACCTGCTTCTCGGGTTTCTGCTCAGGACGTTGCATTTTAGAAAGTAATGTATTTGTTCTTTCCTGCAAATTACCCAATGTACGCTCCATAGCGTAAATCTTACGCTGGACAGAAGCAATCTTACCCTTTTCTGGGTCCCACGGGACATATTCAAGAAGTTCTTTTCCGGTCAATGCCCGGCCAACGTTTTTTACACTATTTGAAACATCTTGTACGGCCTGCTTTGCATCGTTCAGCCGCTGGAATAGTACATCGAGAGAATCCTGCGTATGCTGCATTCCCTTTTGCAACGAAGCCAAAGCTTTTGGAACATGAATTTTTTCAGCAAACGATAAAAGCGCATTTTTTCCAGCAGTTTTTAATTTACTCTTAGTCTGCAGAACAACATTGGCAAGGCGGGACTTGTTAAGTGTTATGAGTTTTTCACTCTGATCAAGATTATTCTGTACAGTATCAACACTGTCAGAATCATTAAAAAATCTTTCGTCAATAGAATTTATCTGTTCTTTGAGTTCCCGGAATTCTACTTGCATTTTCTGATGCTTTTCTTGTAATTTATCCAGATGACTTCCGAGATATTGCAACAGATTAGCTGCTTGAGACATATCATTTTTCAGAAGAGCCTGTAGTATCTCTTGAAATGGTTCCTGATCAACAAATGGAAGAGATATATCCATAAGATCTTCTATTTTTGCTTGTTGATGTTCTGCCTCTGGACTTTCCGGAGTAGTGTTTTGATGCTGCATAACTTCTTCATTGTTGGATGAAGGGATACTAATTTCAGGTGCAGAATTAAGATCAGGGACAGCAGTTTCTTCTGATTTATGCTCAGAAATAGGAATTGATATTTCTGGCATAATTTCAGCATTTTGAGCCTTTTCAGAAATAGATTGCTGTGTAACTTTCTCTTCGTTTGGCTTTTCAAGATTAACAGACCCCCATGTTTCACGGCGTTGCTGCATGACAGCCAACGGAAGTTTGATTCCATTTTTAATCTCTTCATCAGGCATTCCAGAAGATTTTTCCAAGTTGATTTCATTAAGCTCATCATTAGTCAGTTGATGTATGTACCTTCGAATAACATCGTCCAAAAGTCCGGTCAAGTTCCAGTCTTTCTTTCGTTCTTCAAAATTATTTTCAATTTCTTGTGGCATAAGGACCCTTCTTTCTTTTTAGTTCATGTGTTGTAATTGATCCTGGGCAGCTTCGAAAAAAAGCGTGAATTCAGCCTGCGTGATTACAAGGTGAACGGTATCACCGTGAAACACCAGCTGTATCCTTCGGATGAGAAGGAGCGCTACTTCCACATTTACTATAACGAACGGAAGCAGACTTCCGAGCGTGAGAATGTAGAAGAAAAGATCGACCGGATGGCGCTGTTCCTTCGCGAGCACCAGGGAATGAAAATGGATCTCGGGAAGGAGTACCGCCGGTATTTCGACCTGATCTTTTATCATGAAGGCCAGGAAGACGAAAAGTTCATGTATGGCCGGAAACGATATCAGGTCATCGATGAGGAAATTTCCCTTTGCGGGTACTTCGTCATCATCACATCCGAGAAGATGACTGCAGCGGATGCCCTCGATCTCTATAAGAGCCGGGATGCATCCGAGAAACTGTTCAGGGAAGATAAAACCTTCCTCGGTGACAGAACCATGCGTTGCCAGAGCAATGAGGCGCTGCATTCATTGAGTTTGTAGCACTGATCATCCGAAACAGGATACACTTTCTGCTCAAGGAACAGATGCTGAAGACGCATCATAAAGAGAACTACATGACCGTGCCTGCTGCGATCCGCGAACTCGAGAAGATCGAGATCGTGCGGCACATCGATCACGAATACTCGATGGATTATGCAGTGACGGCAACGCAGAAGTCGATTCTGAAAGCATTCGACTTAGCTGAGACAAACATCCGTAAACAGGCTGCCGGCATCAATGACGATCTTAAGTCTGGCAATACGAAGGAGGCATAGCAATGGCACGCAGAAAACTCAGTATCGATGACAAGATCGATCAGCAGAAGCTGATGGTTTCCTCTTTTCTACAAGTCAAATTTTACTCATCGTTTTTTTGGGACGTTTCAGTGGATGCTGCGTAGGACGTGACTTCTGTTTGCGCTGCTCTTCATATTTGTAGTCAATATATGATAAGTCCTGATCGCGAAGCGCACGTACATTTTCAGCTCGTAATTCATAGTCAGATCCATTACTTGGCTTACCTTCTGCAGCAAGATCTGCCTCGATTTCATCAAGAGATTCATAGTATGATCGGTAAATACTCGCAACCTCTTCTACATCTTCTGGGCTATAACCATTTTTTAAGGCAATAATTTTATGCTTTTGGACCCGAGGATCTTCTTCTTGCTCAACAGTCTTATTTGGTTCATCAAATGCTATTTCCTGACGTAATTTTTCTGCTTTCATTAGTTCAAGTGTAGACACCATCGCAGATAAAAGCTGTTTTTGATTTTCGACCAATACTTCTTGCCGCTCAATTAATGTATCTATATCCATAGTTTTTTTCTCCTTTTTGTGTAATAAAAAAGACTGCTAAGCAGTCTTAAATGGTTGGCTGTTTTTTTGTGACTTTCTTATTTGTTGTTTGCTGCTTTGTGGAAATAAAATCATTTGTAGCATATTCCTCTACCGTCATTCCCGCAGCAGCAGCTTCCTGATTAAGTTCTTCCTCTATTTTTTGCCTTTCCGCAATCAAAGCTGGATCGTAATCTTTTATCATCGGTTCATCAGGTAAATCCAAACCAGAATTAAGGCAGTATCTACATTCGGATACATAGTTATCGAAATCTATCAAGTATTTTTCTTTCCATGATTCTATCTCTACAGATGGCTCGTCAAACAGAACATGCACTGTTACTGATTTATCGGAAATTTCTTCATGTGCTCTCAAATACGGCACAAGATTATTTAAAAGAAACAGTCCATTGGTACGGACTTCCTCTGCAAGTTCCGGTGTATTACTAGATGCCACCAAATCATAATACTCAGAATCATATGCATACGTAAGTGCCATATTATGAAGGTGATCGATCAAGGAGCCCTCATAATCACCGAAATCCTGGCGGCCTTCATAGGAAGAATTTTCTTTCTCCATATTATAGTTCAATAGGAATTTTGTTTTTTGATAATAGTGGCCGCCATATTGTTCTCGAATATCGGCATCAATTAATTCAAACCTTTTATTTGCTTCTGAGAGCGGAATAACCTCGCCATCTTCAAAATCGTTACACTCTGACCAAATTATTGTAACAGTAGGTTCTTTATAGCGATCTTGATAGTCCTCTGCAACACGTTCGATGCAATCATATTCGGAATAATTACCGCTGTCAGCATACATATCATATGCCTCTTTTGCGAGATCTTTCGAATATTTATGTGGTATATCATATGAATTTTCCAATTCGGCAGCCATAAAACTGGTAACAAATTCTTCGTGGGCTTCCATAACTTCTTCGGCCGTCAAGGTATATTCTTTCCCATCTCGTTGTATTTTCATGTTTTTACTTCTTCTTTTTTTTGATTTGTGGTTCAAAAAAGGCAGCCTCAAAATTAGGCTACCTTTTTCGGAAAATTTATAAGTATCAGTTTTTCTTGGAGACTATGAATTCCAGTTTTCGTTCTCCATATACGCTATTAAGATGTTATTGAGGCGCGAAATATTATGTTTATTTTGCTCGATTTGCTTTTGAATCCAGTTTTTCTGTGTCTGATTTGTAATGTCACTTAAATCATACTTAATAATAACGTAAGTATCATCATATTTTGAGATTGCCGGTGAATCCATGGGAAGAAAAACCCACTCGCCAAATATGTCTCCGGTTTTGTATAAGTAATCATCTACAACCAGAACATATACGCCGGTATGTTTGATTTTATTGATTTTGTTCTGCATTTTTCTCCATTTCATTTAAGGCAGATTCAGAAAGTGGTGCATCACCGGCATCAGAAGTATTATTGGAATCTTTCTGGTGCCCTGTGGTGTCTGATGTATTTGCATCCATTTTCTTCATTTCCAGTACCTCACTCTCTGTCATGCCGGCAAATTCAAAGGAAAAGTCCTGGGAATTTTTGTTGTATGTAACCAGAGTTACGGTTCGGTTACTGTCATTCAGTACGAGATAGAATGTTTCCTTACTTGGTTTATAGGTTCCATAGGCCAGATATTCACCTTCCGTTGCTGTGATATTGTTTTCCGTGATCCATTTATGCAGTCTGCAGGGAAGAAACCAGCTTTTATTGTAACCATAAGCGTCTGTACATATGGCTGTGATAGAGTGGGCGGAATCTTCTTTTACCGGTGTGCATTTCTTCAGCCAATCGTCTTTCTCTTCATCAGACATATAGATCCAGTTACTTTGATTGATAACTGGAAGATAGTCGTTATTTTCATAAATATAATCTTCCCCAAGGATATGGTATTTATCTTCTTCTGATACAGAGGAAGAAGTAACCTCCATTTCACTGGAAGAAGATGTTTCCGTTGTCTGTGTTTCTTTTCGTTGCTCTTCTTTTTCACTCAAACTTCTTTGGTCTATGTAATCGAGTGTCTCCTGCAGCGTGCTTTCTATGGTACGTTCAGACTCAGCTTTTTGGATGTTTTCAATATTCTGTTTGATATAAGAGTCAATTTCGGATTGCTGGTCATCCGATAAGTCTTTTACGGCATCCTGAATCTGCTGGATTGCCTCTTCCTTTTTTTTACTGTAGTCTGATTGCTCCACGGTAATAGAATGTCCAGTATTTGAGTTGCTGGAATCTTTATGGATAGCGACCGCGCCTCCAACCGTTGCTATTGCAAGAGCGGCCGCCGCTATGCTTATGGCAACCTCTTTTTTTGAAAATTTTCTTTTACTCATAAATGCCTCCAACAAAAAATGTCGTAAGAGAAAGATGAAATTTCCCTTAGCGACCTTTTTTTCTTTTTAACACCTTTTTTATTTCGAAACATCAATCATGTAGTCAACAACCTTCTTGTAAAGCTGCCGTTTTTGTTCCGAATAACCGAAATATTCAAATGCAAGATCTGGGGAATATTCGGCTTTTTCGACAAGCCGCTGCATAGCCACCAGTTGCATCAGAACATCCTCTCGTTTTTCTTCCGTATCAAGCTGCAGCTCACTTCCTAGCTGCATCCCAAGAATTAAAATAGCTCCGGCTTTTATCCGTAGGATTTTGCATTCTATTTCTGTTATTTCCATTGAAATCCTCCCCATTTTCTTATAAGCATAGTCCAACCACTTTTTTCTTTAGCATTGGTTTTGTTTTCACGGATGTGATTGGCGTAACTGCCATGTCGGAGTTTACTATTGCAGGTTGTTCATCATCTTCCAGTATAAGAGCATCTGTTCCTTTCTCATCCATGTTCAGGAGCGCATTCAGTTCTGCCAGTCGCTTTAGCTTTTCAGCGAGTTCTTCTTCCTGTTGGAATGGTTTCGTTACTTCTATTTTCGCTGATTCTAATTGATTAGTTAAGGTTTCAAGTCTGTCTTTGGCTTCGGCAAGCTTATCCGGCATGGTTTTCAAAACATTGTCCAATCGAATAATATTTCCAACTGGATCAGGGCCAATCTCAACAGGGTGGTTCATAGCTCCCTTAAGTCTCAAAACGAATTTTCTATTAAAGGAATCGAATGCTATATTCATTGAAAATCCGAGATATGTTCCGATTTTGGCAGTTCCATCCGCATCAGTTTGAAAAAATTTTATGATAGCGTTTCCTGCATCCTTTCTTGTGTCATACACACCTGATCCAACCTGCATATGGAACTTATCTTTGCTTGTGGCAGCATTTTGTTCATAGAGAGCTATATCCTGTTCAAGTTTTTCGATTAGTTCTTTCACCATAACGATTTGGCGTGGATAATGCTGAACAATATTATCTTCCATCCGGTATTTTTGACTTGTATAGTTTGCTTTTAACAGTCTTAAACGTGATACCTGAATGTCAAGATCCATTTTTTCTTTGATATATGGATTTCCGGTTGCAAGAGCCTTTACTTCCGCATAGGATAGAGCGGATTCGTCTACATCTTCACAGCTACGGACCGGCGATTTGCTTGTCATGATCTGGCTGATGAATTTTTGCTTGTTTTCGATCAGCTGCCAGGAATAAGCATCAAATGTTCCTTCTGTAACATAACGGAATATTTTTACCTTGCGGTTCCGGTTTCCCTGCCTTAAAATACGTCCTTCCTGCTGTTCAATGTCGGATGGACGCCACGGTACATCAAGATGGTGCAACGCAATCAAACGATCCTGCACGTTTGTTCCAGCACCCATTTTAGAAGTAGATCCGATCAGAAAACGAACCTGTCCGCTACGGACTTTAGCAAATAATTCAGCTTTTTTCTGATCTGTATTGGCGTCATGAATAAATGCAATCTCATCTTCCGGCACACCCTTTTTCATAAGGAGAGACTTTAACTCATCATATACGCTAAAAGATTCATCCCTATTTTTCCTTGGCGTAGATAAATCACAAAAAATAAGCTGTGTAGATCTTTCTGAAGTGGTTTCTTCCCAGATATGATAAGATTTTTCGGCACACACTGCAACTTTTGAATTTTCATCCGCAGGTAGCATTTCGTTTATCAGACGCTGATCGAGAGCAAGTTTCCGGCCGTCGTTTGTTATCCTCAACATGTTGTCTTGATAAGGTGACACAAGCTGGTTTCTGACTGCTTCAGCGCGATTAGCAAGCGATGCAACCATTTCTTTCTGGTATTCGCTTGGTTTCAGAACTACATTTTCGTATTGAGCCTCCGGAACAGGAAGATTCAGCATATCTGCAGTTTTAATGTCGGCCGCTTCTTTGAATACTGAAATTAGCTCAGGAAGATTGAAAAAGCGAGAAAACCTTCTTTTTGTACGGTAACCAACCCCCTCTGGAGCTAACTCAATCGCTGTTTGTGTTTCACCAAATGATGCTGCCCAGGAATCAAATTGTGTCATTCCCAATCTTTTCAGTGTGCCGTACTGCAGATAACGCATATTTGTATACAGCTCTGTCATACTGTTGGAAATCGGCGTTCCGGTAGCAAAGGTGATACCTTTGCCGCCGGTTAGTTCATCCATATATTGGCATTTTGCAAACATGTCTGAGGACTTCTGGGCTTCTGTCTGCGGGATACCTGCCACATTGCGCATTTTGGTATACAAAAACAGATTCTTATAGTTATGGCTTTCATCCACAAACAGCCTGTCTATACCGAGTTCTTCAAAATTTACAACTTGATCTTTTCTGGTTTGGTCATAAAGCTTGGCAAGACGCGTTTCCAGACTCTTTTTGGTCTTTTCCATCTGTTTAATGGTAAAACGTTCGTCATTCTCTGCTTTTATTTTACGAAGTCCTTTTTCGATCTCATCAATCTGCTGTATGATTGTATTTTTTTGTCGTTCATCGGAAAGAGGTATTTTTTCAAACTGGCTATGTCCGATAATAACTGCATCATAATCTCCGGTAGCAATTCTGGAACAGAATTTTTGCCGGTTTGCCGGTTCAAAATCTTTTTTCCGGGCCGCAAGGATGTTTGCCCCCGGATATAACCGTAGGAAATCAGAAGCCCATTGTTCTACGAGGTGATTTGGGACAACAAATAATGATTTCTGGCATAAACCGAGTCTTTTGCTCTCCATCGCTGCAGCAATCATTTCAAATGTCTTTCCAGCACCAACACACTGGGCAAGTAATGTATTGTTGCCGTATAAAATATGGGCTATTGCATTTTTCTGGTGCGGCTTTAATTCAATATCTGGCGTCATGCCAGGAAATGTCAAATGAGAGCCTTCATATTCCCGTGGACGAACAGAATTGAATAGTTCGTTATACGTTTCTACAATCTTCTGTCTTCGTTCCGGATCACGGAATATCCAGTCTTTAAACGCTTCTTTTATGTTTTCCTGCTTTTGACTTGCAATAGTCGTTTCTTCCTTATTCAGTACCCTCCTTTCATCAAAGGTATCATAAATTTTTATGTCTTTCAAATTTAAGGTATCTTCCAGCAACTTATACGCAGTTACTCTTGTGGTTCCAAATGTGGTATTTGCAAAAGAGCGGGGAGTTTCAGCATTTTTTCCGGCAATGTTCCATGTACTTGTTATATTCGAAAAACTTGTTTTTACAGCACCAGGATCTAATAGATAATGTGGTGTTTGAAAGACTTCCCCCATGAAGTCATCTATATACTTCGGATCAATCCATGTGGCACCAATCCTGATCTCTATCTCTGAGGCATCGAGATTTTGGGGCTGTATCTGTTTAAGTGCCTGCACATTAATGCTAAACTCAGGTTTTGTTTCTGCGTAAGATGTTGCAATTTTGAGTTTTTCCCGGACATTACCGCTTAAATATTCATCTGCAGTCTCCCATTTTCCGGTGATTGGGTCTTCAAATATGACACCGCGAAGTTCTTCCACAATTTCTTTGGTATCTTTTCCGGAAAGTTCACTCATATACGGAAGATCAACAACAGCCTTTTCTGAAAGAGATACGGTCAATGCTTCACTGGCTGTGTCAACGCTTGTAACAACTTTCTCCTGCTTAATTGTACGCTTTTGGAATATAGCAGCCTTTTCCTTGAAATTTCCTTCTTCATCAAGGTTTTCTAATGAGCAAATCAGAGAATAACTGGAATCCTGATCAAATGCGATTCTGTTTGCACGCGAATTCAGTATACCGAATTTTGCTGTATATCCATCATACAACGCACTCAGTTCTTCCTGCTTTTGTTTAATGTCTGCATCGGAATACTCATTCAGCTGCAAATTAATTAACGCACGAGTACAATCCCGGATGCCGATCATTCCCTTGATCCGCTCTTTTGCTGTGGCCGAAACGTCAACAGGACGCATAACAGAATTTTCCCGGTAATAAATTTCCTTTCCAACAACCGTAAAGCTATAATTTTTGACGTTCGGATCTGCAGAAAGTAGCTCTTCTAAGTCCTCCGTAAGAATCTCTTCCGGATCAATCGCATCAAATTCTCCATTGATATTTTGCAGAGACTCCTGTAATTGTTCTTCAAACGGTTGCGAATCATCTGCTGTGCAGGTACTTTCCATTCCATAAGGACCGGATACCATTTCCATTTTTCCAACAATTTGTTCTGGATGTTCAACAAAATAATTGTTCATGGTAATGTCTGATCCATCTTTTCCAAGATAGACCCAATCCGGATCAGAAACAATCATATGATCCCGTTTTTTCAAAAACAAAATATCGGATGTTACTTCTGTTCCTGCATTCGATTTAAAGGCTTTATTTGGAAGCCTGACAGCACCAAGTAACTCGGCCCGTTGTGCCAGGTATTTCCGCACTTCCGGATTGGACTTGTCCAGTGTTCCTTTGCTTGTGATAAAGGCAACAATACCACCGGGACGTACTTTATCCAGTGTTTTTGCAAAGAAGTAATCATGGATCAGGAATTTGTTCCGATCGTATTTCTTATCTACCACCTTGTATTGTCCAAACGGAACATTTCCAATGGCAAGATCAAAAAAGTTATCTGGATATGTAGTTTTTTCAAAACCACATATCTGTATGTTGGCATGTGGATACAGCTGTTTGGCAATCCGTCCGGAAATACTGTCCAGTTCAACTCCATATAAGTTGCTTTCTTTCATGGAGTCCGGCATCATGCCCAAAAAGTTTCCAACTCCCATTGCCGGTTCCAGAACGTTTCCTTTGGAAAAACCCATTCGTTCCAAAGCACTGTAAATTTGCCGGATAATCACTGGACTGGTATAATGTGCGTTTAAAGTGCTTTCCCTGGCCATACGGTATTCATCCGGCGATAATGCAGCCTTTAATTGCTGATATTCTTCAGACCAGTTTGGTTTGCTTTCGTCAAAGGCATCCGCCAGTCCACCCCATCCAATATATTGACTGAGAACCTGCTGTTCTTCTGCTGTAGCGTATCTGTTTTCCGATTCGATCCGGTTAAGCAGCACAATGGCAGCAAGATTCCTTCTGAATTTCTCTTTTGGAGATCCTTCCCCCAAATGGTCATCACTGATCTGAAAATTGGAAGCTGCACTTTTATCCGGTGCAGCTTTACTTTCTTCTTGTTTTTCTTCGGTATCTGGCGTCGTTTCGTCTGGAATAGAATTTTCAATGTCTCTTCCATCTGCAGCAAGTTCATCGGCCCATGCCATGGCATCTTCCAAATATTCAAAAGTTTCCAATGGCGGATAACCTTCTGCATCATAAATGGAATATACGGCATTTCCTTTGTTGATCCACAAAAAGACATCCGAAAAAAGCCTTGCGCTCCATTTTGTTGGATTTCCAAACGCATCATCTGCCTCATGTACCACCTGCCAGGATAACCGTTGCAGTTCTTCCCCATCAAGTTTGGCACCAACTTCCGCTTCATGTCGATCAATGTCTTCTTCAGCAAGAATGTCGATATAATAGTCCTCTACTTCAACTTTATCTGGCTTATGGTCAAATTCAAAGACTCGATTTTTACACTGAACATAATAAAAGTCCGGATCATCAACACAATTTCCGATCAGATATTTAACGTTTCCAGATTCCCACTGGTCAATCAGAATGCAGAGATGGCCATCCAGTGTAAGCTGTTCCTGTACTACCTGTTCTTTTTCATGCTGCAGGTTTCTGACTTGGTTTGTAAATCCATCCAAAATAGTTGGATGGGTGTTTAAGATCAGTGTATTGCTCCATTCTCCTTCTGTAAGGATGGAACTCGCCCATTCTTTGTTTCTTAGAGAAAACCGACCTTCCTTCCATGCCTGCACAATGGTATTGGCCAAAACAAATTGTACACAGTCTATGCCGTATTTTTCTACAATTTCAGATACCGTATTTTGTGGAACGGAAAATCCATTGTATTTTTCGGCAATCTGTTTTTCGATCTCCTGTTTGCACTCTAACCGGATTCCGTTATTCAGCCGGGTAATTTCGGCTTCTTTTGCCTTTTTTTCCTGTTCTTTTTTATAATTCTTATACTCTTCTTTTTCCTGTGGTGAAAAGTATTTGTCTGCATAAATCAGCTCGCAGATTCTTTCTTCTACGACATTCCAATTTAAAAGGACTTTTGTATATGGATTTAAAAGGCTTCCTTTCTCCAGGAGAATACCTTTCGCATCATGTTCACTGTTGGAACTACTATTGCCAGGTAACGCACCGGATTGGCCACCAATCCCATATTCTTTTTTCAGAAAGTCTGCATTTTCTTTCTGGTTATGCAGGTCCATGAAATATTCGTAGATTCGAAATTTTCCATCTGCAAAACCACTTCCAATGCAAAGGGCATAGTCGATTTCGTCCTGTGTGATGAAATCTTCCTGTCTGACATCTACCGTATCATGAAGTGGAAAATGAATTCTCTCCCTGTCAAGATCCGCGATTTCGGATAATAGATATCCTGGAGATTTCACAGTTTTCGGCTTTAATTCTCCATAGGAAATCCGTGCATCGACATCTTCCAAAAAGCTTTCCAGCTGTTCTCTTCCTTCATGCGTAGAAAGAAGAGTTTCTATTTTTTCTATACTGTTAAGTTCTTCCGGTACATCATCTATCCAATCACGGAGAAAATAGCCGATCTGATAAGATACCCTCTCCATCTCTGTTTTGTCTACGAGTGCTGCCTCGTTCGCATCCATATACAAGCCATACGTAATCATGGCGTGAATGTACTTTTCGATTTGATCCCAGCTTAATGTTGTAACTACAGATTCCGCTGCCTGCATACCATAACCAGCAGTCATTCCGTTTTCATCAAACCATACAGATATTGGATGACCGTGTAATTCAAAACCTTTGCCGACCTGACTATATTCTTTTTTCAGGAAAGCAATTATTTCATCGGTACTTTTTCCTTCGGTATATTTGGCGTAAATCCGTTTCCGGCTATCTTTTTGCCCGCCACCACTTCGGATGATTACTTCAAGATCGGTTTCCGGCAAATAGAAAGCAGCGGGCATAGTATATTTTTTACTTGCTTCCGCTGCTGTAATTGATCCTCTCTGTTCCTCTGCTGATGGAAACAGACTTAATTGTGTGTATGATTCCTCTGGTTTTACAAAATTGGTCGGCTGTAAATCAGTTCTTTCAGTACGACTTCCTCCGCCCGGCTCTGGATGCTGTTCATCTTCTTCACCCAAAGCATCTGATCCTGTGCTTTGAGCTGTTCGTTTACTCCTTCTTTCTCCGCCATCTGGGATGTCAGGACTTCCATCCTCTCTCTTGCCTGTTCCTGAATCTCGAGAAGATGTGCTTTCAGCGTTCCTTCCAGAAACATTGCTGTTCTCGCCCCATCGTATCTCTCCCTCAGAAATTTGTCCCTCAGAAGTCCGTATTTCGTTACCATTCCCTCCGGTTCCGGATTTGCTTTCAGTTTCGGAATCAGATAATCTCCCATCTGTTCGTATTCCAGGTCCATTTTGTTTTCCTCCTTCAATATTATCTTTATCTTTGGAATTACCCTCTTGCAAACTTTCACGCTTTAAAGCATTATATCGCGGTTGTGGTGCATTTGCAAGTTCTTTTTTGGAGATTTCTTTTTCCTGTTCTTTCTCGCGAAGTTTATCATAAATGCGTACTGTTTTTCCGATTTCTGCAAGAACACCTCTGGCAGAATCATTAATTTTTGTTCCTAATACTGACAATGTTTTAATAGAAACAAACTGATTGATATAATCAAATGAAAATTCATGATCGGAAATTTCTATTTCACAGGCCGATAAAATTGTAAAAGAAACACTTTCCGATATAAGTTTTTTTAAGCAAAGAGCAAAGTCCTGTTCGCTCAGTTTATCAAATCCTATCCTATCCTGTAAATCCGGATAATCAATTTGAAGTTCTGTATAGGCATCCGCCGCGAGCTGATCTGAAATTTCAATAATTCTTTCTTCAAAGGGTTTTGTGCTGTCTGTACTGCCATATATTTGTTCGAGCCTATGCAGTACATCACTTTTATGTTCTTCCCGCAGTTTCCACGCCTTCGGATAACGTCCATTTGGCTTTACAGCATGAACATTCGAAACATCAAATACATATTTAAGCTTATGACCGTATGTTGCAGTATCATCCGGAAGTGCAATTCCTGAAGATCCTTTATTTACCCAGCAGTTCATACGTTTATTCCATATCTCGATGGAAGCACACGCTGTTGCATCCGGATTCTGTGCATAAATCAGAAGCTGTTCTTTAAACGGATATTTATAAATCCGTGCAGCGGAGGTCAGGAACTTCATCCAGGATTCCCGGTTCTTTGAAACCCTTTTAGCTGTTTTTTCTGCAAGATTCACTATGTATTCATATTTATCCATCTTATCTTCCTTCTACTATTGTGGCCGACAATATAATTGCGGCGAAAGATTTGATTGTGACATTGCCTGTTTACATACCCCTCTGGATTCATCTGCAGCATGAACCATTTCACCATTTCCAAGATATATGGCAACATGGGATATATTCCTGTATTTTCCGTTGGCCGAATAAGAATAAAAGATCAAGTCTCCCGGCTGCAGTTCACTATAGCTGACAGTCATTCCTTTGTTTACCAGGCATTCTGCTTCGCTTGCTGCATCCATTCCATTCAGATAAGTAATACCAGCTGCAGCATAACTCCGGTAAACCAGGGAAGAACAATCATACCATCCCGGATCATCTCTTCTGCTTTGGGAATAACCACTTCCTACAGCATTCAGAGCTGCCTGCACGGCAGCATTTCCGGACTCTCCGGCACCTATGCTTTTTTTCCAGGACCAGTCAATCCCACCGGCACCATTTTCGGATGGTGCATAAATGTCAAGCGTCCCATCAAGCTGCGCCAGGCAATCCGCTTTCTCATAGCTCCACCTGGATACGTTCGGTCTGCGGGCGATCATGGCATCATATGCCCTTTCAATAATTTCCCGGTCCGTTGATGCAGATGTTGTTCCATCAAAATATCTTTTCAGGCTTACAACATATTTTCCATCTCTGTTGCCAAAAGAAAGAACGCAGCCTTTCAAAGCATCAGACGCGTTTGTAAAATCAAAACCATAATATTCTGTCAGTGATGTAAGAAGTGGCTGCAGTGTTTGTGTATAGACGTATTCGCACTGGGCTGCCTCAAATGCAATCTTATGTTCTATGCAGATCGAATGCCATGCCCCGTAAAATCCGGCGTTATTTTTTAGTTCTGTGGTCATGCCAAGATATGGTTCAAACGGACCATATGTAGTTGGATCTTTTTCATAGCACCACCGAACAAACGGCCCAAGCTCATAACGATTATCGAACTGAAATTCACCACATGCATTTCCGCCATCGCCACCAACCTGATCCGGGTTTCCGCCGGATTCATATTTTGCCGCCAGATAACAGGCTCCATCATAAGCGGAAGAAGCACTTTGACGTTCAGCCTTTACCCCAAGAAACAGAAGACTCAAAAGAAGAAAAAGCGAAATAATAGGAAGCAGCAATAAAACATTGGATGCTATAATTTTAATGATGCTTGCGGATATTTTCGCCGTATTAATGACTCCATGCCGAAGTAGCATCCGCTGTTGATAATCAGCCCTTTTTTTTATCTCTTCTTCGTTCCCGGATAACCGGAGGGATTGAACGGTTGTATGGAAGTTCTTTGTTCTCCGAAACCATTTTAAGGATGCTCTAATTTTTCCCTCTTTACGAGAACTTTTTTCATCCTTTTTTCTTTTGCGGTCATTAGAATCTTTTTCATTCTTTCCTGACTTTTCTGTATCACTTTCTTTCCGATTTTTCTTTTTGGCTTTCCGTTTTTTACTTCCGGAATCATCCTCTGAGTCCTCTTCCTCAGCATGATCCATTTCTTTATTCCATTCCTCTGCCGCTTGGGACGGTTTTATTTCCTGCCTATCTTTATCTTCTGCCGGATTTTTTTCAGATGTTTTTTCTGTATGTTCCTTATTTTTTATTTCCTTCTTCTGATTGGACGTTTTCTCCTCATCTTCACCAAGAGTTTCCTTTTCCTCTTCTGTTGAAGATTCTTCTGAAATTTCACTATCTTCCGAAGTATTTTTACTCGTGATTTTTTCTTTTTTTCGATTCTTTTTTAATTTTGCCAGATATATAAGTGTTTTTGATTTTTTTAAATCATTCTGGGAATCCGGCTCATCATCTTCAACCTCTTTTTCTACATTCGCTGCTGTCATACCATGCAGCATGGATGCAGTATTCAAACTTTGATGCTGCTGTCTGAAAGTTTTACTCTGGTTGGATGATAATTCTTCCCCTTTAGAATCTTGTACTGTGGATGATTGTATCCTGTCAATCGTATATTTCCGGCTGAAATCCTTCTTTTTTTCTCTCTCATCCGTATTACTTTCTTCCTCTTCTTGTTGAAAAAGTGTCGGTTTTCCAGACAACGGATTTCCGTTTCGCTTCTCCTCTATTCCAATGCCCTGTGTGTTTTCTGTATCTTGCCGCCGCAGATATTTCCACATGGCCAGACGCATACTTTGTCGTTTTTCTTCTTTTATGTCATTATTTTCCGACATTTCCAGCTGTTCAGTATTCGGGATGGAAGCTCTCATCTTGGCTGCAGCATATTTTTTACCGTGATTTTCCTGAATCCGATTCTCTGATGCAGCCTCAATATTATCTTCCCGTTCTGAACCTGTACTTTTTAAAATAAAATGGGTTGTTTGTTGCTTCTCTTCTGCATGGGAACGTCCCGCTTCTGTTTGCACATATTTCTGTGTTGCCAGTCTTATACTTTTCAACTGCTGTTCCCGGGCAACTTGTCTGTCCGGTTTTTCTGGTATTTTATACGTCTCTGAAACAGGTGCATGGAACTGTGCAGCTTTCGCCTCATATTTTTCACTGGAGCCATTATATACAGGCTGTTCCGGTACATAATTTGATTCATTCTTATACCACAGGATTTCCGGTTGTACAGCAGCCTGTTCCGTATGTCCAGTGTTTTCCGGCTGCAAATATTTCTGCGTCGCCAGACGCATATTTTGCAGCTGTTGTTCCCGCGTAATATGGTTTCCTGTTATTTCCTGCGTTTCAGAGTGGCTCATAACAGATCGTATCTCTGACGCAGTATAGATTGCAGAAGTAGCACTGTGTACCGTCTTTTCCACAGATCCTGTTTTAACTTCCCGCTGTTTTGCCTGCCATGCAACTTCCGTGTGCTTGTCTTTTGGTGTCATGCGTTATCCTTCCTTTAGTTTTCCGGCATACGGTAACAACCTTGGATCTTTTCGATATATCCTTTTTTCACAAGAGATTCCAGTATCTCTTCTGCCTGTTTATTGGAAACACCGCATAAAATTCCGGCACCATAGCAATCCAGCCATTCATCACATTCGTCAGCTTCTTGTACTTTATGGTACATGAACAGCTCTTCTTCACTGATTGGCTCTTCTACTTCGCCATTTAAAAGCTCAACAGACTCTTTGTCTGGATCAGTGTCAAATGTTGACACCGAGTCTCTGTTTTCATCCGTGTCAATCTTTGACACGGATTCCAGATCATCTTCATGTTCATCTTGATCCGCTTCCTGGCTGTAAAATACGTTCCGATTTTCGGCAGCGGCTTCATGGAAGTTTGTACTGTAGAAATGATACAGCGGATTGTCCCGGCTAATCGTCGAATCACACTGCAAAATATGCCCGCCCCAGACAATCAAACTCTGGCCCGGTGTCGGATCAGAAAGCGCTTCAAACTCTTTCTGTGATAACTCCATAATCTGCAGCAATTCGTTCCGATCATCACCGGCTTGGTCAAGCAGCACCTTGAAATCGGAGTTTGATACAATCTCCATAATTTTCCGGTTGGCCGTTGCTGCTGAAACGTTCTGCAGACAGATCGTACAGATACCACCAAGTTTACGGTACGTCAGATACGCCTTTTCCAGCTCATTACAACTTGTCTCATGGCGGCAGACATATTGAGCCTCGTCAACGATAAAATGCGTTGCCCTTTGCTGTTCAACGTTGTAGGAAAAACGCTGCGTTAAAACATGCATGATTGTTATCATCAGCGGTTCCCACATCAATTCAGGGATATTTTTCATTCCAAATGCAACAAACCGGCTGCTGGTAGACAGTGTACTTTGTCCTTCCAATGTCAAAAAGCTATGCTTTGTATAAGCCTCCAGTGATCCATACAAATCACGCGCTTCCGGTTCCCGCTGTTTCTGGAAAATTGCTTCCAAATCAGAAAGCACCGGGGATATCGGTTTCTTTTTTGAAAACGTATTCTGATATAATTCCTCAACGCACCGGTAAATCAACGATTTATGGATACCGTTTGGACGTATACCGGTCATGATACTGTACAGAAATGCTTCCATATACTGCAGCTGGGAAAGGATATATTCTTCACGGCCCTTTGCATTCTTTTGCAGCAAAGATTCCGGAATCTCAAGAGGGTTCAGGCGCAGATCCGGATCAGAAAGATCAAAATACTGACCGCGGAATCTCTGGGTGATTCCCTTCATCTCATTCTGCGGATCAATCAGGAAAATATCATCTGTACTGTTAATCAATGTTTGTCCGATTTCCGTAATTTTCAGCAGCATGGACTTTCCAGAACCAGTGTGGCCAAAAATAACACCATTACTGTTTTTCAATGTCTTTCGGTTTCCAATGATCGGATTTCTGGTTTTTTTATTTATACCATACCATGTTCCGCCAGGCTGGATCAGATCCCAGGAATAGAATGGCTGGAATGCCAGATAAGAACTTGTCAGGACGGAACGCATATTATTTACACGCCTCGCTCCGATCGGAAGCAACGTATTCAGTGCCTGAATTTGCTGATCGTAGTAAGGAACAATCTGTATAGAATGTTTCCGGCAGCGGCGTCTGACTTCTGCCGTGTTTGCATCCAGTTCCTCTTTATTTGCTCCACGCACTGCCAACAGGATTCCTACATAGAAGCCATTTTCATCATCTTCCTCGATCTGATCCATATATTTTTTCAGATTGGCCTGCTTCTTTTTCTTTGCATAGGACGGCTCACTATAGAAGTTACCCATACTTGCATTGGCCTGTACTTCCTGCCCGATCGCATTTTCATTGTAGAAATTCGTGTTGCTGATTTTTCCACGTAACACTTCCCGTGGGATATATGCCGTATCTATGGTAAGGCAGGTATAAAACGGAAAATCTGTCAGTTCAAAAATCAACTTTTCTTCATTCAATCTGGTTGGCAGAACCGCAGCAAAAAGAATCCGCATACACTCTTCATCAAATTCCATGTAGCTTTTGTGATTCCGCACAGAATGTGGAAGGATTGAATTGCGAAAATCTCTTCCGGCCTGTACCATATCCTGAAACGGGAGAATAAAACTTTCCTCTCCATCATCTGTGAAAAAGTAATTTCTGATTTTCTGAAACCGCTGCACAGCGTTTAAAGGAACCAATTCCGAACCCATTGCATGAAAGATTGGAAGTGCTGTATGCTCGAATGTATCAAACCATCCTTCCGCTTCTTCTATTGACCGGCAATTTGCACTCACAGTCAAATAACGCTGTTTTCGAACGTTTTCCTGTCCCTTTTCAAGAGATTTTTTAATCATTTCGTTATTGTAGCGGGCCAGCTCTGGATACTCACTTTTATTTTCATCCTGCAACAGAGATTTCTGGAAATTTGTTACGTCCCGTGGTTCACACTGTATTGTGATCTTGAAATCTGTGTCCATGGAATTTAGAAATTTCCGTAGTTGAAACAGGATGCCGTCTTTTTGCTGCTTGTCCTGATCCACATAGTTTAAGTCTGAAAAAGAATACACACGATCAAATTTTCTCCGCTTTTTCCCTGCCCCGTTATTCGGTTCTATTTCAAATATTCCATTTTCGTGTACACCTGCAATATCCAGCATTTGTTGAATACTGGCCGGTGTCTGGTAAACTGGCTGTGTACATTTTTTATATCGGATAAATTCCTCATTCGAAAAAAATCCCATTCTGTTCCATCCTTTCCAAGTATATAAAAAAGTCGGGATTTTTCCCGATCATTATTTTTCTTTTTTCAAATAATTTTTTCTTGCCTGGTTATATTCGTCACTTTTCCAAACAAGTTTGGCTGTGGACTTTCTGTATTTTCTTGCCCGGTAAAACTCTATTGCAGAAAGCCCGCTACGTGACTTCCATACCTGACTGAAAATGATAGCTGCAGCAACAGCAGTTCCAATCAAAAATGATATATATAAGTTCCATCCAAGTATAAAATACAACAAGATAATGATAATACCACAGGAGACAGCAGAAACGGCCATCACACCTAACTCTCTTGCTGTAAGTCCTTTCCAGATGCTATCCTTATATGCACCAAAATCTTCATTCATGTTTACCATAAGCTATGTCCTTCCTACTATTAAAATCCAAATGCTCTTCGAACCATCGCATCCGTACCAGATACTGATCCCGTTATAATAAGGATACCAAGAATAGCTTGAAGTCCTTCCCATCCTTGTGATCCCAACATTCCGCCCAATATATCTTCTGATGCAGTAGGGAACAGCCCACCAGCATTTATTAAAATTGTTCCAAGTCGCATCATTAGCATGATTCCTGTCATTTCAAACAATGCACAAAGAAATGTACGGACCCAGCTTGATCCGGTATGTCCAATTTCATGTGGGCCTGCATAAGTGGAAAGTGCAAGTGGTGCAACAGCCATATAAAAAAACAATTTAAGGAAAACCCTATAAACCGTCCATAATGTAATAACTGCGCCACCCAGGCAGATAAACAAAAACACAAGGCCAAACAGATTTCCAAAAATAAGTCCGGATCCACTCATTTCCCAGTCATCCCCTACTCTTATAACCAGTGAAGCGGCATCTTCCGGAACAATAATCCCAAAAAATGCTTGTTCAATTTCAATCAAAAAAACGAGTATATTCGTGAGATTTAAAAAAACAGCATCCACAAGTGCCAGCTTGATAAAAAACTGGATGCTTGCTTCCATGGTCATTCCGTGTTTAATATCCGTTGTTTCTTTGAAAAAATTAATCATAAAGAAAACACTTACAAGTGTCGCACCTAGAATCTGTAGTGCCAGGAAAATCCGGTATGCTTCATCCCAAAGTTCACCATCTGCCAAACTTTTTGGATTCGTTTGCAGCATATCAAACGCATATGCAATTAATGAATTCCAAACATTGCACCCAAGGGAAAAGAAACCACTTCCCGAAAAAACCGTTTTGAAAAAATCTAATATCTCATTTATCATATTTTCTCCATAAGAAAAAGGAGGATATTCCCTCCCTTTTCATTATCCCTTCAGAGCAGTTGTAATTACCGGAGCAACCAGCATAACTAACGCACCGCCAATCCCTTTTAAAGATCTTGTAATAGCACCTCCGCCTTCCTGTGCCTGCATGGAAGCTCCAAATTCAAATGCGTGCCATAATAAAATAACACCACCCACAGATTGTACCACAGCGCTGATCAGATTCCATAAAATTTCAAATTTCGCATTTATTGCGGTCGTTGCATCTGCAAAAACCATTGGCGCACCTACTCCCTGCAGGAACATCAAAAACGCAAAGCAAGCCGTATATTCCGTGACTTTTTTCAGTTTCTTTTTTACTTCGATTGGCTTTTTCATATCTTTTACCTCTTTTTGATCTAAAAATAGCCCGCACCAAATTTTGGTGCAGGCCTTATTTTCGTTTGTTCTTTCGTGTCAATCCTTCACACGACATTTTTTAATCGTCATCATCATCATGTTTGTGAAATCTTCCAATTAAAAATGCAATAACACATCCTACCATCGCTATAATCGGGATAATATACTGAATCGGCATTCTCTATTTTCCTCCTTTTTCTTCCTGTTTCAGAACCGGAAACTGGGGCAATCCAGTACACAATTCCAGTCCATTAAATTCTTGTTTTTCAATTATCTGCTGATAATCTACTGTCACAGTGACGAAATATACTTTTTGATTGTTGGCATCCCGGCCTTCCTCTGTATGAAGATGTCCCTGGACAAACACTGTCGTTCCTTTTTTTATTCTCTGAAATGTTATCATTGCCCGTTCTCCAAAGGCGACACAGTACATGTAATCGGAATAAGAACTTTTCGGTCGCTGCACGGCCAAGATGTACCGGCATGTTGGAACTGATCTCCCTCTCCTGTCTTTTTCATAGGAAAATTGTGGGACGCAGGTGCAAACACCCTGGATTTTAATCTGATTCATGTTTGCCCTCCTTATACCAGATTGCCAGTTGTATTTTCTTGACGGTAAGGCAGCCTCCGGTATCGCAGAACTTCCATCCGCAGTAAATCATCCCGCAGGGTTTCTGTATCCATGCCCTCAAATAAAATGTCAAGGGTTGTCTCAAAATCCCGGTAACGGCTGCGCTGGCTGTACGTAAGTGCCTTTTCAATCCTTTCCAGAATCGGACCATTTTCATAAAGTTCCTGCAATTCTAAAAGGGATTGCTGCAGTGTGTCTTTTCGCCGGAAATGTTCTATCATCCGGCTTTTAAATTCTGCCACATCAGCCGGGTTTAACACTTCCGGTTCCGTGTCAATGTTTGACACGGGAACTTCTTCTTTATCATTCGGAAGTTCTTCCGGCGCATTTTCCGTTTTTTCCTCTTCTATGACAGGTATATTCTTTTTTCGCTTTAAATCTGGAACATTTAAAACATTTTTCAGCTTTTTGGTATCAACCCCAAGCTTTTTTTCCAACGGCTCTTCTTGAGTTTCTTCCTTTTTCTGTTTTCGCTCTTGTATTAAACTGATTACAGCTGTTGCTGCAAAACCAAACGCTGCGATCGCAAGCACCGCGGTCATCAAGTAATATGGATTTCCCAAAAATGACTTTATACTTTCCATGGCCGATCTCCTTTACTTGAAATTCCGTGATGCATCTACCGCAAGTTCTACCAGCTCCTCTGCCGAAATTCTTCTGTCATACCATCCGGTCAGAACTGCCGCTTTTTCGTATTCATCATAAGATGCCTTATATTCCGGCATTTCTGCGTTCATCTGGTAGATGACTTCTTTTAAGTTCTTGGTTTCGCGGCGTGGAACACTGATTTCATAGCATGGAAGGGAATCAAAGCGGAAATGATAATTCTTTTCGCCACATACCGCATCTACAATAATTCCATCCGTATTATGGCGGGTTGTCACATTTTTGAACTCTGGCAGTGTCAGCAAGTAATTCTGCAGTTCTTCTGCACTTAAATCGTGGCTTTCCGGCTGATTACTGTTTTCTTCCAGCTGTCTCTGTAATTCTTCCTTGTCTTTTGCCTGATCATCCAGATCTCTCTGCAAAGATTTTACCTGCTTATTTAGTTCAATGACTTTTCCTTGGAGTTCTCCATTCCGTTTTCGCAACTTTTCTTCTACTTCCGGATCAGTGCTGCTATCCTCTGCTTTTAACTGCAGGTTCGCAAGTTCAGCTTCCTTTGCATCAAAATCTTTCTGTAATTTTTCCATCTGTTCCGTTTTGGAATCACGTTCTTTCTCTGCCATGGAAAGACGGCTCTGCAATGTTTCAATTTTCGCCTGCAGTTCTGTTTCCTTATCCGTTGGAAGTGACATATCCGGATACAGTTTTAAATTTTCCTGCATCATCTTGAGGTTATCCCTCTCTGCCTGCAGCTCAATACTTAAGTTCTGTGCCTGCAGCTTTTCCATTTGCAGTTCCTGCCGTTTCTTAATCAGCTCATTTTCCTGTTCCTGCTTTGCTTTCGCCAGGGATTCTTTTGTTTCCTGTTCCCAGTTTTTTAAAGCAGTTTCCTGTTTTTCCATGTCCTCTACTTTAGCTGCAAGAGCATCCTGGATCTGGTCCAGTTCTTTTTCCCGGTTATCCAGATCTGTTGCTTTCTGTTCCTGGCTATTTTTCTGCTTTTCCAATGCATTTGCAAGAGACTGCAGCTGCTTGGAACGGTCATCGAACAGCTTTTCACGTTTTTTATATTGCTCTTCTCGTTCCTGATACAGCTGATTCATTTTTTCGGCCATACTTAATGTATTTTCATCCATGACGTATCCTTTCTTCGGGCGCTTAGCCCAATATCTTTCTTACTCTTTTTTCGTATTGCAGTAAGAAACATCAATACACTCCAACTGCCGATAAAAAAAACGGCAAAAAAACAGATATGATTCCTATCTGCCGTATCCACCGGATCAGCCTTTAAAATCATACCTTCTGTATCTGTGTCAATGTTTGACACCTGTTTTGTGGTTTCCATATCGGTGTCAACGTTTGACACCGCTTGTGGCTTTTCCGTACTCGTGTCAACGTTTGACACCGCTTTGGGATTTTCCGTATCCGTGTCAACGTTTGACACCGCCTGGTGGTTTTCCGTACCCGTGTCAATGTTTGACACCGTTTTGCTGCTTTTCTGTCCCGTGTCAATGTTTGACACGGATTTTTCAGCCCGTTTTCCATTCCATAAGGAAACTCCGGTTCCGCAGAGCAGCAGGCAAGCCAAAATCATACAAATTCTGGCTCTTACTTTTGCTTTAAGACGCTTCCTTTTCCGCATTCGCGACCTCTTTCTGGGCAACCGTAACGGCGTGTATAACCAATCTGTAAGGACTGGAGCCATCACCTACGCAGGTGGATAAAGTAAAAACTTTCTCCTTTCCGGTCGGGGCAATATTACAATCATATTCCGCATTCTGTACGGTTTCTGCAATCCACTGTTTCCATTCCTCGCTGTTACCTTTATATCCCAGAGTAAAAACATCACTGTCGTACCGGGTGCTGTATACGCTGTATATTGCGCAGGTATAAGTAGTTTCCGGCGTGTAAACATATACATAAGGATAAGCGTTTCGGAAATCCTTATCATGGTACTTTTTCAGGCTTCCAAACATTTTCCCGGATGCCATGTTATGCCCATATAAAATAATGTGGCTTTCTTCGAAATCTGTTCCGGCAGTTGCAAAAATGGAACCAAGAATATTGCTTTCTCCTGTTACGGTATGGTTCAGGTAATAACTGTTGTCCTCTCCTAAAGCAACCGGATAATCAATGGGTGTTCCGGGAACTGTGATCCATGCCAAAATCTCAGGATTGATCTGCTGTAAATTCTGAAAATCAACTATTCTTTCCATATTCGGATCTGTTTCCTCTTCCGGCTCATCTGTAGTTGATTCTGTGTTTTCTTCATCTGTTGTATCCGGATTTTGGATATAGCCACTGATAAGGTTCTGCTGTTCCCGGTCGGTTTGTGCTTCCTGCAAAATCCGTGGAAGATAAGACGCACCCAGCAGACATAAAATTGCCAGCAGGACACACCCAGCAGCTTTTCGCATTTTCACGCCTCCCTGTTCTTTAATGAAATACCCGTGTCAAACATTGACACGGGTATAAATCCGGTTTTGCTGGTTACTTTAACGGAATGATGTTCTTAACAGAAGTATCATGCGTTGTAGTTCCCCAGTCATCTTTCTGGTTTTCAAATGTGATGGATGTACCGGTTGGTTTCGCCTTTAAATTTGCATGTACGGAGAAAATTTTATCCGGAGCAACGCCCTTCGCCGGTTCCTGTAATTTTGAAATCTTTACATTCTCTGTTCCGGTAACGTTCACCAGATGATACCGCAGCACATCCTGTTCTGTTACTGTGTAGTCCTCTCCTACCGGGATTTTGTTCCAGGTGACAGAAAGTTCTACATATCCCTGTCCATCGGTATGTGAATTTACGTAATTTTCCGTGAACTCTACATAATTCTGGAAGGTACGGTCTTTTCCATTAATATCTTTTCCTTTTACGGTGAAGATAAAGGTTGGGTTTCCATGCGCCCAGGTAATATCGCTTGCTTTAATTTTCTTTACTATGGTAAGGTCTGCATAGCGCATATCCTTCATGGTGATGGTCTGCGTATCTGCTTTGCTTTCCAGCGTAAAGGTAATTGGATCAGCAAGTTTATAATAATCCGGGGCCTGATCCTCACGTAAAGTATACTGACCCGGTTTCAGTTTTTCGATCCGGTGCGGTGTGCTTCCGGATGTCCAGCTTTCTACCAGACGGCCATTGCTATCCAGAAGAGAAAGTTTCGCTCCGGAAATATTCTCTCCGGTACCGGAATCTACTTTTGCAAGATCCAGTTTTGTATAATCATTTTCTACCGTGATTGTCAGGTTTGACTGCCCATTGACTTTTCCGTCGGATACTGTGAAATCTTTCACTGCATTATCCAGTACGTATCCATCTTTGGTTGCAGTTTCCTGGTAATGCCAGGTTCCATCCTTCACACCATCAATCGTGATCCGCCCATTGCTATCTGTTTTCTGCGTTTTATCATAGTTGTCATCATTCCAGATATGGAACGTAACGCCTTCCATGACTGTACCATCGTTTTTGCTTACTTTCTGCAGTACAATCGCATTTTTCTGGTTCTGTACGGCCACATTGACGCTGGTATGGCTATCATCCAGTGTAACTGCATGTTCTGTAGTATCCAGGACGTATCCATCCGGAGCTGTTTTTTCTTTGACAATGTACTGACCAAGTTCCAACTGTTTGCTGGCTGCTGATCCATTGCCATCTGTAGTTACGGTATCAACTACCGTATCAGCAGCAATCAGGGTTGTACCTCCGGTTGTCTTAATATCCTTTGCAGCTTTGATTTCAAATACCGCACCGGAAAGTTTTTTATTATTCTCACCGGTTTTTGTGATTGTGATCTGACCGGTTTTTCTGGCATTTGTCGCATCCAGTGTTAAAGTAACAACACCTTCTTTTTCTGCTGTAAACTCATGTTCCCAGGTTCCGGTATATCCTGCCGGATTTTTGGTTTCTACTACTTTGAATTTTCCACCTTCTGAATCAGTTTCTTTAAGGTTAAGTGCTTTATACAAATCACGTGAATCATCCCACACCGCTTTGGTATACGTTACCCACTGGCCGCCTTGCATCTTGTAAACGGTGAATTCTGCGCCTTTCAGAGCTTCTCCTGTTGTTTCATCTGCCTTTTTGATAACAAGGTCAACATTTTTGGTCTGATGCATAACCATTTCTGATGTATAACCAAACTCAGAAGTATTCCATACGTGCCAATCTGTTGCCTCGGTCCGGCTTGATCCTTTCCATCCATTAAATATGGCATCCCCACCAGTAAATGTAAAGTCTTTTGGATATGATTGCACTGTGGTAAGTCCCTTACCTGGACCGTCCACATTTTGTATGGTTCCTCCATTATAAAAGACCATAGTCTGAGAATCGCCTTCATATGTGTAAGTAACCCATCCTTCCGGGTTATCCGGTGAAGTACCATCATCTGCATTTGAACCCTTTTTTGCTGACCAGATTGCATCCGTTCTTGCATCATAGATTAGACGATCATCAGCTTCCTTCGTGACATAAATGCCATCGACTTTTCCATCAATATAAAATCCCTGGGAATAGTCCAGATCAGATAAAGTGAAATGTCCCTTAACCTTAAGTGGATTTCCATTTTCATCGTAATATGAAAATCTTACCTTAATCCATTTCAAGCCTTTAATATCAATGACAGGAGTTGCACCGCCTTTTGTATTGTCTACAGAAACAACAACATTGTCTACATCTTCATATCCCGGATACCCGTTGATATTAGTATTCTGCCAGTCCAAAAACCAGATCCGCATGGTAACAGGTAAACCATTCGCATTACCTACATTGGTATACTCTGCATACATCTTTCCTTTTAATCTTTCATACGGAATAAAAGATCTTGTATTTCCACCATCGTTAATATTGGATAATGGCCACCATTGTGAACACGCATGAGCATGTTGTTCTGCATTTAAGCAAAATTTGTTATCCCATGATCCACTTCCATCGCTACATCTAAATCTAATCTTTGTATTTGCTCCGATGACCGGCGTAAAATTGTAGGTTCCGTCAATCGTGCTGCTTTTATCTACCATTTTTCCAATACCAGAATCAACTACAGATGGTAACCCATCCATGCCTTCGCTGACAGCAAAAACATTTTCCGGGAAAGAAATTCCAGTTACCATCAAGGCTGCCATAAGCAGCCCTGACAGTGCCTTTTTCCATCGTTTCACAGTTTTTTCCTCCTCTCTTTCTTCTCTTTATGAGACAGTTTCACGGTTCCAAGAGCCGTTACCGCCGCAATTCCAAGAGGAACAAAAACGTATGGATCTGCAAGACCGGTTTTTGGTGCCGTAGTCTGCGAAATGGCAGGAGACGGTTCGTTTTTGCCCGGTTCTTCAGCACCCTGTACACGGAAAATCCAGTTTACCATGCTTTCCCGTTTTGCATATGCATTTTTCAGTTCTGCCGGTAACTGCAGCGTAAACTGTACCCGCGAATTTTTCCCTGTTTCCAGTGTTCCTAGGCTGATTTCCTGATTCAGGGATGCCGCCTGCAAATCACCATCATACAGAGTTTTTCCATTTTGTGTGATCGTCAATTTAAACTGTTTTAAAAGGTCAAGTTCTTCATCCGTTAAATTTCCAGGCGTTTCCGTATGGAAGAAAAATTCGGCACTGGTTGCTGTCGTATTGGAAAGCTGAAAACTATCACTGATCGTATCGCCAGGCATTGCCGTCTGTAAATTCTTAAAGAAATCTTCCGGCGCAGCCACCAGATTTCTAGCAGCCCCTTCATAAGTGACGGACATAGCGGTATACTGTTTTGTCACTTCTGTGATGCTGTTATCCTTCTCATGTACGCACTGTTCAATTTCCGTATCGCCCCATGGGGCTTCCGAATTAAAATCCGGTGTAAAGTTTGCCGCCTGCACCGCTTCTGCTGTAACGGTAAGTCCAAGAACCCTGTCCTGTGCTTTTGATGTCCACGCTGCAGGAATCGTTACGTTTTGGAAAAAGTCTGCGGATTCTCCGTTTTTCAGTGGCTTCGTATAGTAATAATACTCTCCCTGTTTTACCCAGGCATCGGAAATTCCATCCAGATCTTCATCACTTAAGACATACTCCACAGATGTTTCGCCGTTCTGGTCATCAGAAGGTGTTTCCGTAGGTTCCGGCGTTGTCTCCGGTTCCTCTGGTTCTACCTGTGCTGGTGTTGTTTCTTCTGTTGCGTTCGGCGTTTCCGTGGTTTCTGGATTTTCATCCTGCCTTTTCGTGTCAATGTTTGACACCGTTTCTGAATTTTCCGTTCCCGTGTCAATGTTTGACACGGAGTCCGCTGCCTCTCCGGAATAAGTGGTTTTCACCCGGATATAGCAGGTTTCTGCGTAATTTGTGATTCTCGGAATTTTCGAAATGGTCTGGGAAGGAAGAACAATTCCCTCTTTCGGTCCTGCATAAACTTTTTCCGTATCACCATCTTTTTCGTATTCCTGGATTCCAATGTTTACATCACCGGTACTGATGTGGTTTGTAACGGTAACGCTGTCCTGATAGTAAGCATATGATCCACTGATGGTACTTACTGCCGTGACCAGAATTCCGGCTGCTATTGCAATTTTCCTTTTCATTACTGGCCACCTCCTCCAAACCGTTTCCATGCGTCCTGATAAGAAGTGTATTCCTTCTGACCATCTGTTGTCTGAACGGATTCCTCGTAAACTGTTACTTCCAGGTTATCCTGCTCATATTCATCTGCAACAGTAACCCCCGTAAACAGATAAGTTGTTGTTCCTCCAACCGGAACAGCTTTTTTGTAATAGTAATAGCCATCATTTCCCTTGACCCAGTTTGTGGTGTCAAGTCCCGTGAACTCTTTTACAGGTTCACTGCATGTAATATATGCCCGGACATAGCAAGGTACATCTCCTGTATTTTTTGCCCTGACTTTTTTTACTACTGATCCGCTGGATGGAACCGGTGTCGGTGTCGGAAAATCCTCATCCGGAATAATGGTGTTATTTCCAGTCCTGATAATGTTTACTACTTCATCATGGTCCGTCTGGTAAGCAGAAGATCCCGATATTGCGGTGGCTGCTGCAAGAAAACCGCAGCAGCACATTCCGGCAATTGACAGCATTCGTTTTTTCTTTTTTTTCATGCTGTTTTCCCTTCTTTTTCAGAACAGTCCGGATGGCTTTCCGGACTGTTCTGAAAAGTATTCTTATGATAAAGTGTTGTTTCCATCCTGTTCCGGCTCAACCTGAACATCATCTGGGGTATTTGTTTTGTTTTCATCCGATGCTGCATTTCCGTTTCCATCAACGGTTGTAACCCCATTATTTCCGCTTTCGTCAGACTGCGGAGTCGTGATCTGTCCTGCCTGGCCCTGGTTCTGCAGTTCATATTTTTTCCATGCGGAAGCTGCTTTCTGTGGAATCGTGGTTCCTTCTCCGGTGTTGAGTTCCTGGATTGCATAGTAATGTACCGGCACATTCAGATCTTTTCCATCCAGCTGTCCCTCTACAATATTGGCAGCTGTCAGGCTTGTAAAGATCGGATCTGTTGTTTTTCCCGGTGCAAGTATTTCGTTATAGCTGTAGGTGTAAACCATATTATCTCCTACACGCTTGTTGTACATCAGAGTCCATTTCTTAGAAACATTGTTCATGGAGAACAGCTCTGTATCTTTTGCAACGCCTCCATTCAAACGGTTACCTGCAGCATTAACAGTAATCACCTTTGCAATCGGGATAGAAACATCCAGATATACATAAGCATCATTTTTTCCAACATTTTCGATCTGCGGGTCTTTTTTGATTACCTGGGTCGGAACGATATTGTTGGTTTTTCCATCATTATCCGGTGTGTAGTTCGGCTCATGGCCAACGATGTCTACTTTACCTACAGAAAATTTGTTGGTTACAGAATCATGATCTGTCAGATATGCCATGGATGATCCAACGGCCAGTGCGCCGCATAGTGCTGCTGCTGTAAAAAATGCTGCTACTTTTTTCTTTGTCATAATCGTAATTCTCCTTTTTTTCTTTTTGTTTTTTTTACCTGTTCCCGTTCCTTTGGTTCAGGTCTTTTCTCCGGAAAATAGAAAACCAGAAGCATGAACAGCGCCAGAAAACCTACGGTTAAAAACATGTGGTTTTTAGCCCACATGAATCCGTAGCCCAAATATGGAATGCAGAACAGATATGTTCCGCGAATGTTTTCTGCCGGAATGGTTCCGGAATCCGGATCTGTGTTTGCATCCCCTTTTGTCTGGTATCCTTCTTCTGTTTTTGACAGAATCCGGTGGGTTACCAGATCCCCGTGTCGCTCAAACGTAGCAATATTTCCTGGACGTACATCCCTCTTTGATGAATCCACAACTGCCACTGATCCTGTGGGAATCACAGGTTCCATAGAACCTGACAGAATCACATAACCCCTTAAATCACGGCACTGATAACAGGTAATACCAAGCACCATACAAACCAGAATCCATAGGAATGCGTGTATTACTTTTGTTTTCATTTTTCCTCTCTCTCCTTTTTTACTTTTTGTTGCCACTTCTTCCGGGCAACGGCGTCACCCCCTAAAAATGGGCATAAAAAATGCACCAGCCCATGAAAACCATGTTCTGATGCATGAAAGCCCATATTCCTTTTTTTGTGTCAATCATTGACACGAGCAATTGAAGGATTTTTTTGTCCTACCTGCTGTCCCTTCTGTTTTCCTTCTTTTGCAAGTATAACATAGCATACCTTTTGATGACGTGCAATATGACATTTTTTCGAAAAACATGACATTTTCTCAAAAGATATGACATTTTCTCAAAAAAGATGACATTTTTATCGTCTAAAACCACAGATTTTTTTATAAAAAAGGTAACGTCTCTGAAATATCGCTTCATAAACGTTACCTTGACTTCTTAGCAAAAACAACAAGTAAAAGTGTCAACACTTCCATTGTATTCATTGGCATTACCCCCTTTCCGTTTCCAGAAAGGACAACCACCTGACTATCCCTATCACGTTCTGATCTGATTAGATTCAGTATAGCATATCATCGACTATTTTACTACCTCTTCGACATACAAATCCCCTCTCGCAATTCGTCTACGAGAGGGGATTCTTTTTTATCGGATAAAGTAGTTTGTGATCAAATTATAATCGTTCTCTGTCATGCCAAGTACATCACTCATACCGCAATCATCATTTTCCCAATTATTTTCAAACGTATATGCTTGGTCCTCAAATGAAAAGATTGCTGAAAAATTCACGATCTTTCTTCCGTTATACTCCTGCGGCTGGCCATACATTACAGCAATTGCTCCATAGGCATTGAAATCATCCATCTGGTTTGCTTTATGACCTGGAGAGGACATCCAGAGGTTGAAGATCTGGCGGGCAAGATCATCGGAATCTGTATATGACAGACCACCGC
>OLQB01000239.1_pt1 | contig 42801 bp, 39 predicted proteins | sample 1672681 | NCBI WGS metagenome assembly OLQB01 (sample SAMEA3136713, study PRJEB25190) | human gut metagenome | reverse complement strand
CGGATGAGCGCCGCGCAGCCGAGCGCGCCCGCCGCGAGCAGGAGAAGAAGCGCCGCACCGTCATCGGCGTCGTCTGCGCCGCAGCGGCAGCCGTTGTGCTGCTCGTTGTGCTCGGCGTTGTGCTGCTCCGCGGCTCCGGCACGAATGACAAGCCCGATACGCCTGAGGTCGAGGTGCCGAAGCTCGTCGGCATGAAGCTCGAGGACATCAACCCCGACGACTATCCCGAGCTGAAGATCGACCTGAACGGCGTGACCTACGACTATAACGACGAATACGAAAAGGGCTATGTCTATGAGCAGACCCCCAAGGCAGGCGAAATGGTCAAGGGCGGCCGCGTGCGCACGATCTCGCTGAAGGTCAGCCTCGGCAAGGAAAACAACCTCATGCCGGATCTGGCCGGTCAGTCGGAGGCAAATGCCATGTCCCAGCTCAAGGCCATGAATCTCGGACTGAATGTCCGCCGCGAGGAAGAATCGAGCGATACCGTGCCCGCGGGCAGCGTGACGCGTACGGATCCCGCAGCCGAGACCGAGCTGCAGGAGGGCCAGAGCGTGACGGTGTATGTCAGCCTCGGCTCGGGCAAGATGCCGGAGCTCAAGAACCAGTCTAAGGAAAATGCCAAGAGCATCCTCGATGCCATGAACCTGAATCTGCGCATCACCTATCTCGAGGAGGAGAGCGACGATATCGCATCCGGCAATGTCACGCGCACCGTCCCTGCCTCGGACAGCCAGCTCAGCCGCGGCCAGCAGGTCACGGTCTATGTGAGCAAGGGCAGCGGCAAGGTCACGGTCCCGCCCGTCACCGGCCTGAGCGTCCGCGACGCCATCGATCTGCTGACGGAAAACGGCCTGAAATATGAGATCAAGCGCGTCTACAGTGACACGGACGAGAAGGACCGCGTCGTGCGGCAGAGCGAGGCGGCAAATTCCAAGGTCGCCAAGGACACGATCGTGACGCTCGAGGTCTCGGACGGTCCCGAGCCGACGGAGGCCCCGACGGAAGCGCCGACCACCGCGCCGACGGAGCCGGAGCCGACGACAGAATCCTCTGAATCGGGAGACTGAGCATGGAGCGTGGACGCATCGTCAAGGCGCTCAGCGGATTTTACTATGTAGACAGCGGGAACGGCACGCTCACGCAGTGCCGCGCCCGCGGCCGCTTCCGCAAGGAGCGGATGTCGCCGCTCGTCGGTGACTGGGTCCGCTTTTCCGGCTCCGGCGCACAGGGCATGGTCGAGGAGATCGAGCCGCGCCGCAACAGCTTCATCCGCCCGGCCGTCAGTAACCTCGACGCCCTCGTCGTGCTGGCGTCCGGCGCGAATCCCGTGACGGACCCGTTCCTCATCGACCGCGTCGCGGCCATTGCGGGAAACCAGAATGTGCCGGTCGTGCTGTGCGTCAACAAGACGGACCTCGAGAGCGGGGAGTCGCTCACGCACATCTACCGCCATGCCGGGTTCCCGGTCTTTCCGACGAGCGCGGCCAGCGGCGAGGGCGTTGCCGCCCTGCACGAGGCCGTGCGCGGCAAGACCGTCGCCTTCACGGGCAATTCCGGCGTCGGCAAGAGCAGCATCCTGAACTGCCTCGGCTTCTCCGTGGAGACGGGCGAGGTCTCGGAAAAGCTCGGCCGCGGCCGCCATACCACGCGCCACATTGAGCTTTACAGCCTGGGAAGCAATACGTTCGTCGCCGATACCCCCGGCTTCTCCGCGTTCGACACCGAGCGCATGGAGCTGGTGCACAAGGAGCAGCTGCAATATGCCTTCCCGGAGTTCGCTCCGTATCTCGGCCATTGCCAGTTTCCAGACTGCGCCCACCGGAAAGAGCCCGGCTGCGCCGTCCGTAAGGCCCTTGCCGAAGGAAAAATCGGCCAGACCCGCTATAGCAGCTACGAGCGCCTGTACGAGCTGGCCAGCCAGCTCAAGGAATGGGAGCTCAAATGAAAAACCCGCGCCCGGACGCACAACAAGCCGTCCGGGTGCGGGTTTGTTCTATGATCAAGAGAGAAATGAGCTTGCCTGAGTGTATGTGGGCATCTACCCCTACAGCTGCATCCGGACAGGTGAGGATCACTCGTTCTGCGCGTTCTCTCCCGCCTTTGCTTTTTTAATGTACCGGTAAATGCTTGCCTGCGAACAGGACAGCTTTTTGACCGTGAACTGCACCGCGCCGCGCAGCTCGAACATCCCCTGCTCGTGCAGCTGGGCGATGATGCGGGTGCGCTCGGCCTGCGTCAGGCGGTCGAGCGGCACGTTGACGGACTTCGTGACCGTCTCGAACAGCTCCTCCATGAGGCTGTTCATGTCCGATTGGAAATGCTCCGCCGGGACGGCTGCCGCGTGCTGCGGCTGCATGGGCTGCTTGGCGGGCGCGTCGACAGGGAAGTAGTGGTGATGGACAAAATCGTCCGGGTGGATGAGCTTGAGAATGGCGTCGCTGATCTCGTGGAACCGGCTGTCGTCAAAATTGATGCACAGCAGGCCGACCAGCTTGCCGCCGTCCTTGATAAACATCGTGCTCGAACGGATGGTCTTTCCGTTTGCAAGCTGTCCGGTGTAGTTCAGATTATAGTCGCTCGTCTCGTACTGCTTCTGCATGATCATGCGCAGCGCCGCGTTTGTGATCGGCGCGCCGACGCTGCGGCCGCTGATGGTGCCGTTGGCAATGGCGGCCACGCGGCTGGTTTCCGGCAGGATCTCATGCAGTACGACCTCATAATCCGGCCCAAGCGTTGCGCCGAGGTATTCGACCAGCACGGTATACTGCCGAAGCATCTGTTCCGTCATAGGGCTTCCTCCTTATGATTTGTCCGTATTTCTCATACTAGCACAGTTTTTTCGCGAACGCAACGAAATCCGCCCGATTATCTCACTGTATTTTCTCAAAACGAGAAATATTTTTTTAACATACGAAAATTAGCAGTAAAAATTGTGCGAAATACACAATTTTGAGTTTTTTATCTGGTGGTTTACAGTAATTATATTGACAACTGAATCGCGGAGTGATAAACTCTTATCATAATGAGGAGGTGAGGACAGTTTATGAAAACCGTCATTTCTACTGAAAAGGCCCCCGCGGCCATCGGCCCGTATTCGCAGGGCATCCAGGCAGGCAGCCTGATCATCACATCCGGCCAGCTGCCCATCGACCCGGCAACCGGCGCGTTCCCCGCAACCATCGAGGAGCAGACCCGTCAGTCCCTCGAAAACTGCAAGGCAGTTCTCGCAGCGGCAGGCGCGGCCATGGAAAACGTCATCAAGACGACCGTTTTCCTCAGCGACATGAACAACTTCGCAGCCATGAACGGCGTGTACGCCACGTTCTTCGAGGGCGCTTGCCCCGCGCGCAGCGCAGTTGAGGTCGCACGTCTTCCGAAGGATGCGCTCGTCGAGATCGAGTGCATCGCCGTCCTGTAAGCAGGAAAAAACCGTGAATTGATACTGTCCGCCAGGCGCCGGCAGAAAGCCTGTCTGCGACGACCGGGGTATCTCCAAAACAATCGGCGTAAAACGCCAATACTAATGGAGGTCAGTATTATTATGAGCAACGAATATCCGCTGAATGTCCCCGCGCCCCATCATTTTACCTTTGCCGTCCGCGATATTCCCGACGTTACCGTCGAGCAGCGCGAACGCGTCCTGAAAGCCACCCATTATAATGAGTTTGCATTCCCCGCCGGTATGCTGACGGTCGATATGCTCTCCGACTCCGGCACCACCGCCATGACCAACCACCAGTGGGCCTCCCTGTTCCTGGGCGACGAGGCATATGGCCGCAACACCGGCTACTATGTCCTGCTCGACACCTTCCGCGACATCTTTGAGCGCGGCGGCGAAAAGAACTGGAAAAAGATCCTCGATCTTGTCCGCACCGACTGCCGCGATGTCGAGACGATGATGGAAAAGGTCTACCTGCCCGAATACGAGGGCGGCCTGTTTAACGGCGGCGCAGCCCAGATGGAGCGCCCCAACACCTTCATCATCCAGCAGGGCCGCGCAGCGGAATCCGTTCTGATGGAGATCGTCAAGAAGATCCTCGCCGCCCGTCATCCGGGTAAGGTCTTCACCATCCCCTCCAACGGCCACTTCGACACCACCGAGGGCAACATCAAGCAGATGGGCTCCATCCCCAGAAACCTCTATCATAAGGAGCTTCTGTATCAGGTACCCGAAGGCGGCAAGTACGAGAAGAACCCGTTCAAGGGCAACATGGACATTGAGAAGCTGGAGCAGCTCATCACCACGGTCGGCCCCGAGAATGTCCCGCTGGTCTTCACCTGCATCACCAACAACCCCATCTGCGGCCAGCCGGTCTCCATGGGCAACATCCGTGAGATCAACCGCGTCGCGCACAAGTACAACATCCCCCTGATCTTCGACGTCGCTCGCTGGGCTGAAAACTGCTACTTCATCAAGATGAATGAAGAAGGCTATGCCGACAAGTCCATCGCCGAGATCGCCACCGAGATGTTCTCCTACTGCGACGGCTTCTGCATGTCCGCCAAGAAGGATGGCCACGCCAACATGGGCGGCATGGTTGCCTTCCGCGACAAGGGCCTGTTCTGGCAGAACTTCTCCGATTTCAACGAGGACGGCACCGTCAAGACCGACGTCGGTGTTCTGCTGAAGGTCAAGCAGATTTCCTGCTACGGCAACGACTCCTACGGCGGCATGTCCGGCCGTGACATCATGGCGCTGGCTGTCGGTCTGTACGAAAGCTGCGACTTCAACTACATGGACGAGCGCATCAAGCAGTGTGAATATCTCGCACAGGGCTTCTACAAGGCAGGCGTCAAGGGCGTCGTTCTTCCTGCCGGCGGCCATGCTGTGTACATCAACATGGATGAGTTCTTCGACGGCAAGCGCGGCCACGAGACCTTCGCGGGCGAAGGCTTCTCGCTCGAACTGATCCGCCGCTACGGCATTCGTGTTTCCGAGCTGGGCGACTATTCCATGGAATACGACCTCAAGACCCCGGAGCAGCAGGCAGAGCTTGCAAACGTCGTGCGCTTCGCCATCGACCGCAGCCGTCTCACGCAGGAGCATCTCGACTACGTCATCGCAGCCGTCAAGGCTCTGTATGAAGACCGCGAATCCATCCCCAACATGCGTATCGTCTGGGGCCATAACCTCCCGATGCGCCACTTCCACGCATTCCTCGAGCCGTATCCCAACGAGGAAAAGTAAGACAATCAAAGGAAAGAGTAAGTAAACCTGGACGGCGCTGCGCCGGGGCTCCCGGCGCAGCGTGACAGTCGAATCCAACATTCTTATTGGAGGGAAAGAAATGGCTGACAAACAGGCAACCACACAGCGCGACGGCTTTAAATCCAAATGGGGCTTTATTCTGGCCTGCATCGGTTCCGCCGTCGGCATGGGCAACATCTGGCGCTTCCCCATCATGGTCTCCCTTTGGGGCGGCATGACATTCCTGATTCCGTATTTCATCTGCGTCATCCTTATCGGCTCCACCGGCGTTATCGGCGAGTTCGCACTCGGCCGTGCCACCGGCGCAGGCCCCATCGGCGCGTTCGGTAAGTGCACCGAGCTGCGCGGCAACCGCAAGATCGGCGAAGCCATCGGCTTCATCCCGGTTCTCGGCTCCATGGCGCTGGCCATTGGCTACACCGTCGTCATGGGCTGGATCTTCAAGTATACCGCGATCGCCATCACCGGCGATATGCACGCCATGGGCCAGGATATGGCGGCCATCGGCGGCCACTTCGACATCGTTGCGATCAGCAACCTGCCGTGGATCATCGTTGCAATCGTTGCCTCGTTCGCCATCATGGCGATGGGTGTCTCCGGCGGCATTGAGAAGGCCAACAAGGTCATGATGCCGGTTCTGTTCTTCCTGTTCGTGGGCCTCGGCATCTACATTGCGTTCCTGCCCGGCGCAAGCGAAGGCTACAAGTACATCTTCACGCTCGACCCCAAGGGCCTTGCAAATCCGATGGTCTGGATCTTTGCCTTCGGTCAGGCGTTCTTCTCCCTGTCCGTCGCGGGCAACGGCTCCGTCATCTATGGCTCTTATCTGCCCAAGAATGAAAACCTGCCTGGCTCCGCCAGAAACGTTGCCGTTTTCGATACGCTGGCTGCTCTGCTCGCCGCGTTCGTTATCATCCCCGCCATGGCAGCGGGCGGCGCTCCGCTGGAGAAGGGCGGCCCCGGCCTCATGTTCGTCTGGCTGGTCAACGTTCTCAACGGTATGCCCGGCGGCCGGATCATCGGCGTCATCTTCTTCGTCTGCGTTCTGTTCGCCGGCCTCAGCTCCATCATCAACCTGTATGAAGCTCCGGTCGCGACTCTGCAGGACAACCTGAAGATCAAGCGCGTTCCGGCTACTGCCATCATCCTTGTCATTGGCTGCGTGATTGCAATCCTCATCCAGAAGATCACCTCCGAGTGGATGGACGTCGTTTCGATCTACATCTGCCCGCTCGGCGCTCTGCTGGCTGGTATCATGTTCTTCTGGGTTGCCGGTAAGAAATTCGTCCTCGACGAAGTCAACGACGGCCTCCAGAAGCCCATCGGCGGCTGGTTCTATCCGCTTGCCAAGTATGTCTACTGCATCCTCTGCATCGTAGCGCTTGTTGCAGGCGCAGCCCTCGGCGGCATCGGCTGATATACCATTCCAATTTCCCAAAACGCGCGTACCGGCTCCCCGGTACGCGCGTTTGCACATAGGACAAGACTGTGACGTTCGGTTTATACGAAAAGACCAAAACCGAACGCATCTGGTAGGGGCGGGGCTCTGCTCCGCCCAGCAGGATACGGTGGTTTTATGGAGCTTTACGGCGGACTCGTATGCACTTGCCTGCTTAACTGTCGGGGCGATGTGGGCATCGACCCCGACAACCAGCCGTGCGGACACTTACGGATTCGCCGCAGATTTCTGAAAAAAGCACTGCATCCCGCAGGCGGACAGAGTCGTCCGCTCCTACGAACCGACCTTCTGCAAAACAGGTCTTATAACGAAACAACAGCCGCTCCCGGAGTGAACCGGGAACGGCTGGTTTTATGTCTTTATCGCAGTGTCACGCCGAGGCCGTTTTTGAGCTTTTCCAGAACGGCGTTCGTGACGCCGGTGGTGTCCTCGTCGGTGAGCGTGCGGTCGTCCGCGCGCAGCTCAAGGCTGAACGCAACGCTCTTCTTGCCCGGTGCAATGCCGGGGCCGCGGTAGATATCAAACAGCTGGATGGAGCGCAGCAGCTTGCCGCCCGCCTTCTTGATGCAGGCTTCGAGCATACCGACGGTCATCGCCTCGTCGCACACCAGCGCCAGATCGCGGCTGACGGTCGGGAACTTGGGCAGGCTGTGGAACACACGTTCCGGTGCAAGCGCAGCCTGCAGGCCGGTGAAGTCCAGCTCCGCGACGTAGACCTCGCCGTCGATGCCGTAGCCCTCCGCGACCAGCGGATGGATCTGACCGATCACGCCGAGCTTTTTGCCGTCGATGATAATATCGGCGCAGCGGCCCGGATGATAGCTCGGATTCTTCGTGTCGGCGATATACGCCGCCGGATGCACGTTCAGCTGCTCGAGCAGCGCGTCGATCTCGCCCTTGAGCGTGAAGAAATTCTCATGCTCGCCATACGTACCGAAGATCATGCGCTTCGGCTCGTCCGGCAGCTTCTGGCCCTCGACCGGCAGATAGATCTTGCCGATCTCATAGAGCTTGACGCCCTTGTTCTTGAACGCATAGTTGCGGGAGAGGATATCCAGCATACTCGGCAGAATGACCGTGCGCATGATGGAGGTATCCTCGCCGAGCGGATTGACGAGCTTGACCGTTTTGCGCAGCGGGCTGTCCGCCGGAAGGCGGATGGCGTCGAACGAGGACGGGGAGACGAAGGAATACGTGATGATCTCGCTGTAGCCCAGCGCTCTTGCCGCCGCACCGGCGGCGTTTTCCAGCTTCTGCTCGTCGGAATAGCCGCCCATGGTGGTCGCGCCGCGCATGAGGGTGGTTTCAATGTTGTTGTAGCCGTAATACCGGGCGACTTCCTCCGCGATATCGGCCATCACGCGCAGATCGGGCCGCCAGGACGGGACCTGGATCATGCCGTCCACGACGGGAACTTCCTCGCGGCGCAGATACTCGATCATATCCGCCTCGGAGATATCCGTGCCGAGCAGCGCGTTGATGCGCTCCGGCTCGAGCTTGACCGTGACGGGCTGCGGAACATAGTTCAGCACGTCGATCATGCCGTCCATGACCTCGCCCGCGCCAAGCAGCTCGACCAGCTCGCACGCACGGTTGACGGCGGGGACGGTCAGCATCGGGTCAATGTCCTTTTCAAACTTCGCGGACGCGTCTGTGCGCATACCGAGCGCCAGCGCCGTCTTGCGGATAGAGGAACCGAGGAAGTTCGCGGATTCGAAGACCACGTCGACCGTATCGTCTACGATCTCGCTGTTTTCGCCGCCCATCACGCCCGCAAGGCCGACCGGCTTCGTCTCGTCGGCGATGACGAGCATATCCGGCTGAAGCGTGCGAACATTGCCGTCCAGCGTCGTGAGCGTCTTGTCCTCGCCCGCACGGCGGACGACGATTTTGCCGCCCTTGACATAGCGGTAGTCAAATGCGTGCATCGGCTGGCCGTATTCGACCATGACGTAGTTCGTGATATCGACGATATTGTTGATCGGACGGATGCCCGCCGAGCGCAGACGCTGCCGCATCCACTTGGGGCTGGGCGCGATCTTGACATTGCGCACCATACGAGCCGTGTAGCGCGGGCACAGGTCGTCCGCCTGCACGTCGACGTCAAGAAGCTCACAGAGATCACCCTCCGCGCCGCCCTTGACGACCGGCTCATGGTGCTTCATCGGCACGTTGAACGCGGCGGCCGTCTCACGGGCGAGTCCGATGAGCGAATAGCAGTCCGGGCGGTTGTTCGTGATCTCGAATTCGACGATGGAATCATCGTTGCCGATGACGACGTTCATATCCTCGCCGACCTCGCAGCCCTCGTCGTTCAGAATCCAGATGCCGTCGGCATACGCCTCCGGGCAGTCATGCTCGGTCAGGCCAAGCTCCTTGTAGGAGCACAGCATACCACAGGACTCCACGCCTCGCAGCTTGCCCTTCGTGATGTGGATGCCGCCGGGCAGGTACGAATTGTGCTGCGCGACCGGAACCAGATCGCCCTCGTGCACATTCTGTGCGCCCGTGACGATCTGCACCGGCTCACCGGAGCCGCAGTCGACCATGCAGACCCACATATGGTCGGAGTTTTCATGCTTTTTCATCGACAGGACCTTGCCGACGACGACGTTTTTGATCTCCGCGTCCATGCGCTCGGTCGTCTCGACCTTCTGACCGGCGAGGGTCATGACGGAGTCGTATTCTTTATCCGTAGCCGTGATATCAACGAATTCACGGAGCCATTTTCTCGAAATATTCATGTCGTACCCTCCTTAGAACTGAGACAGGAAGCGAATGTCGTTTTCGAAGATCATGCGCATATCGCTGATCTTGAACCGGCGCATGGCCATACGCTCAAGGCCGATGCCGAAGGCAAAGCCGGAGTAGATTTCCGGGTCAATATCGCAGCCGGCCAGTACCTTCGGGTGCACCATACCGGCACCCAGCAGCTCGATCCAGCCCTCGCCCTTGCAGGTCGAGCAGCCCTTGCCGCGGCAGTTGAAGCACTGCACGTCGACCTCACAGCTCGGCTCGGTGAACGGGAAGTGGTGCGGGCGGAAGCGGACAACGGAATCCTGGCCGTACATGGCCTTGATGAGCGTCTCAAGCGTGCCCTTGAGATCGGCCATCGTGATCCCCTTGTCGATGACAAGGCCCTCGATCTGGTGGAACATGGGGGAGTGCGTTGCGTCGACCTCGTCCTTGCGGTACACGCGGCCCGGCGCCAGAATGCGGATCGGCGGCTGGCCGATTGCTTCCATGGCGCGAATCTGCATGGGGCTGGTCTGCGTGCGCAGAAGGACTTCCTCGTCGTCCGTCACATAGAACGTGTCACTGCGGTCGCGGGAGGGGTGGTTCTCGGCGATATTCAGCTTGGTGAAGTTATAGTCGGCAAGCTCGACCTCCGGGCCGTCGAGGATCTTGAAGCCCATGGAGATAAAAATATCCTTGGCCTCGTCGAGCGCCTTGTTCATCGGATGCCGGTGACCCAGCTGGACAGGGGTTCCGGGGATGGTCACGTCGATGGCCTCGGCCTCCAGTCTGGCCTCCATGGCCTTCTCCTTCAGCTCGGCGCGGACGGTTTCGATTTTTTCCTCAATGGCGGCGCGAACATTGTTCGCGGCCTGACCCATGACGGGGCGCTCCTCTGCGGACAGCTTGCCCATCGTCTTCAAAACGCCGGTCAGCTCGCCCTTCTTGCCGAGAAAGCGCACGCGCAGCGCGTCCAGCTCCCCGGCGTCCTTGACGCTTTCCAGCGCGCCGAGCGCTTCCTGCCGGATTTTTTCGAGTTGTTCCTTCATAAACGAATGCTCCTTTTCGTGATAATACAAAAAAATAAGCCCTCCGCCCGGAATCGGGACGAAAGACCATGCTTCCGCGGTACCACCCGCTGTTCGCAGAAAAATCTGCGCTGCTTTCTGCCCGGTAACGGCGGCAATAACCGGCGCGTCCTAGTAGGGGAGCGACCCCGTTCAAACGGCAGCTCACGAGAGAAAGCCCTGCGGCCCAACCGGGAGGCGGCTTCCAGCAAAACCCGCCCTCTCTGTACCCGGCCCTATCGGACAGGACAGCTCGATCCTCGCTTTTTCCAGATATCAGATGCATTTTAGCACAACAACCGCCGTTTGGCAACAGCTTTTTCGGAAAAAGCACAGAAAACCCGGCGGCTGCGCGCCGCCGGGAGAAATTTCTTATTGCAGGCCCTTGCCCGCTTTGACCTTGTTGAATTCCGCCTCGATCTGTGCGTCAGGCTCTGCCGTGAGCAGGGAGACGGCGACGATCACGATCACGCTGAAGACGAACGCGGGCAGCAGCTCATAGATGCCGAACATCCCGCCGAGGGGCTTCAGAACGAGCTTCCAGAAGAAGACCATTGCGCCGCCCGCGACCATACCGGCGATTGCGCCCTGATATGTCGTGCGCTTCCAGAACAGGCACAGGAGCATCAGCGGGCCGAAGGCCGCGCCGAAGCCCGCCCACGCAAACGACGTGATGCCGAAGATGGTCGAGTTGGAGTTCCAGGCGATCGCCATGGCGACGATGGTGATGAGTACCAGCGTGATGCGCGAGCACCACATGACCTGCTTCTCCGTCGCATCCTTCTTGAACACGCCGCGATACAGGTTCTGGCTGACGGCGCTGGCCGAGATCAGTAGATACGAATCAGAGGACGAGATCGCCGCGGCCAGCACGCCCGCGCAGGCGAAGCCCGCGAGGATCGGCGGCAGATAGGACGTCGCCGCGTCAATGAAGATATTTTCCGCATCGTTGTTGGACAGATAATCAAGCCCCGTGACGCTGCGGCCCACGACGCCGATGAACACGGCGGCGGCCATCGAGATCACGACCCAGATGATCGCCACGCGGCGGGAGCGGCCCAGCTCATGCTCGGAGCGGATGCCCATGAACCGCAGCAGCACCTGCGGCATACCGAAATAGCCAAGACCCCACGCAAGGCAGGACGCAATGGACAGCGCGCCGTAAGGACGGCCTGCACCAAAAACGTTGACCTCTGTGGTCGAGGGCGTCGCCGTGCGCACCATGGAGAAGAAGCCGTCAATGCTCTTCGCGTTTTCGATGACTGTGTTCAGTCCACCTGCGGAAACGACCGACAGGATCAGGATCAGCACCAGCACCGTGACCATCACAACGCCCTGCATGAAATCGGACGCGCTCTCGGCCAGATACCCGCCGAGGAACGTGTAGGCCAGCACGAACACCGCCGCAACGATCATCATGCCGCCGTAGGAGAAGCCGAACAGATTCGCAAACAGCTTGCCGCACGTGGACAGGCACTGCGCCGCGTAGACGCTGAAGAAAATGATGATAATGAGTGAGCAGATCGTCATGATGATCTTTTTCTTCTCATGGAAACGGTTCGAGAAGAAGTCCGGCAGCGTGAATGCGTTCACGGCGATGGAATACCGGCGCAGCCGCTTCGAAACGATCAGGAAGTTGAGGTACGTGCCGATGGCAAGCCCGATGCACGTCCAGCCCGCATCCGCAAGGCCCGTCCAATACGCAAGGCCGGGCAGGCCCATCAGCAGATAGCCGGACATATCGGACGCCTCCGCGCTGAACGCCGTGACCCACGGGCCGAGGCTGCGTCCGCCGAGAAAATACGACTCGGCATCCTTATTCGCGCGTCCGGCAAAATAAATGCCGATGCCGACGACAGCGGCCATATACAAAATCATGGCCAGCAGATGCTGCAGATTTGCTCCACTCATAACGCAGTTCTCCGTTTCTTTCTCTTGACACATTACAAATATTCATGTATAATATCAAGGAACTTCATAATATGCGCGTATGATAACACGTTAAAGTGAAAAAAGCAAGAGGTTTTTCAGTATGGATACGAAAAAATATGAGGCTTTTGAAAAAACAGTGGAGCTGCAGTCTCTGACAAAGGCCGCGCAGGAGCTGGGCCTTACGCAGTCCGGCGTCAGCCATATGCTCTCCGCCATCGAGGCGGAGCTTCAGCTGCCGCTTTTGAAGCGCACGCGCACCGGCGCACGCCTCACGCCGGAGGGCGAGCAGATGATGCCCTATATTCACGAGATCGTGCGGCAGGAAAGGCTGCTGCGGCAGGCGGCGGAACGCCTGCATACGCTCGTTACTGGCAAGATCCGCATCGGTACGTTCACCAGCGTCGCCACGCACTGGCTGCCCGCCATGATGATGCAGTTCCAGAAGGAGCACCCGCAGGTGGATTTCCAGCTTTTCAACGGCGACTATCATGATATCGACACCTGGCTCGGCGACGGCAGCGTCGATCTTGCGTTTACAACGCTTCCCGCCCGTCCTGGCTGCCGCTGCACACCGCTGTACGAGGATGCGCTGGCCGCCGTCCTGCCGAAGGGGCACCCATTGGGGCAAAGTCCGGTCTGCCGGGTCGAGGAGCTGGCAAAGGAGCCGTTTATTTCGCTCCTGGAATCCTCCAATCATGACGTGCGCCGTGCGTTTCATGCAGTCAAGGCCCGGCCAAACATCCGCTTTGAGACGAAGGATGATTATGCCGTTATCGCCATGGTCCGGCAGGGACTGGGCGTGAGCATCATGCCGTCCCTGCTGCTGCGCGGCAACACAGACGGCGTGGAGATCCGCCCCATCGACCCGCCCGCCAGCCGCACCATTGCTCTTGCCGCTGCGACCGATGCCCCTGCCGCCACCCGCTTCGCAGACTTCGCAGTCCACTGGGTCAGAGAGAACACATAAAAAACCGGGCCGCTGCGGATTTGCAGCGGCCCGGAGCATTTATTTCCGGCTCAGTCGGGCTTCCATATAGTTGTGCGCGGCAGTTTCAAATTCGTCGGCAAGGGGCGGAAGCTCCACTTTGCCATATTTGCGTTCGAGCGCAAGCTTGAGGATCAGATCGGCCAGCTTCGGGTTTTTGGGCAGCAGACAGCCGTGGGAATAGGACGCGAAGACGTTTTTGTAGCGTGCGCCCTCCGTCCCGTCCTCGCCGTTGTTGCCGTATCCCTCGAGGACTTTGCCGAGCGGCTTCACGCCGGAGCCGAGATACGTCTTGCCGGAGTGGTTTTCAAAGCCGACAATTTTACAGTCCGCCTCGTCGCACGTGAACATATAATTGCCGATCATACGCTGCTCGGAGCCGACGGTGTAAAGATCGAGCGCGCCGGTAAAGTCGCACTGCTTGCCGTCCCAGGTCTTGTAATACTGGCCCAGCATCTGATACCCGCCGCAGATGGCGAGCACGGGCACGCCGTCCTCGATGGCGGCTTTCAGCTCTGCCGTCTTTTCGCCCTTCAGATCGTGCATCAGGATCTCCTGCTCAAAGTCCTGTCCGCCGCCGATGAAGAGCAGATCGCAGTCCTTCGCGGCAAGTTTCACCCCGATGGGGACCGGGACAATGTTTGCCTGCATCCCGCGCCATTCCAGCCGCCGCTGCATACACAGGACATTTCCGCGGTCGCCGTAGAGGTTCAGAACGTCGGGATATAAATGATAGATGTTCAGTTCCATAGCTTACTCCCAGAATTGCTTGTAGCCATACGTTTTGCTGATCGTGCCGCGCAGAGCCAGCATGGCCGTGTACGTCGGCATGACGAAGACCGGCAGCTTATGCGCCGTCGCCTCCTCCATCAGCGCGCCGTAGTCCTTCTGCACGTGCAGCTTTTCCTTCGGGAATCCGGCGTAGAGGAAGCGCAGGGCCATATCCTCCGCACGCGTGCCGGACAGATAGACCTCACGGAGCGTATCGCCCATATCCGTCAGACGTTCAAAGGCCACGTCCCAGATCCAGCTGACGTCGCGGCCGTCCTGTGTCCGGTCGTTGAGACAGGCGGCGAAGACGAACGGCTCGGTCCGCTGCGTCAGGAAGCTCAGCACCTGGTTGCAGCCCGCCGGATTCTTGATCAAAATCATGCGCACGTCCGTGCCATTGATCTCGAATTTCTCCATGCGCCCAAAGCCGCAGGCAAAGCGGGACAGCGACTGCGCCGCCTTCGGAAGATCCAGCCCCATGGCCTTTGCTGCCGCCATGGCCGCGCAGGCGTTATAAATATTGTATCCGCCCGGCAGATTGACCGTTGCGGGGATCTCCGTTTCGCCGTCGCGGAAGACGACCTCGGAGCGCTCCTCGTCGCTCAGAATGACCTTGCTGACGCAGATATCCGGCTTCGGACGGGCATAGCCGCAGCGCAGGCAGCGGTAGCCGCCCAGATGGCCGTAGGTCACAAAGTCGTATTGATATTCGCTCTTGCACTTGATGCAGTACGGCGCGTCGGAGAGGTCCGAAACCTGCTCCTCATAGAGCGGCGTGCTGATGCCGTAGAAAATAACGGGGTTCGGCACGTCGTCGTGCAGGCTGGTAATGAGCGAATCGTCCGCGTTCAGGCACAGAACGGCGTTCGGACTGTTCTGCGCGCCGACGCGCAGCTTGCTGAGCGTATGCGTGACCTCGCCGTAGCGGTCGAGCTGGTCGCGGAAGACGTTCGTGTAGACGATCACCTTCGCGTCGACATATTTGCTGATGAATTTCAGCGCCGCCTCGTCCGACTCAATGAGCGCGTGCGAATATCTGCAGCGGCCCGTGAGCGTGGAGTGGACGGCGAATTCCGCCGTGACGCCGGACAGGAGGTTTGCGCCGGATTTATTTGCAAAGTAAGAGATTCCAGCGTCCTGCCACGACTGCTCGATCATGCGCGAGGTCGTGGTCTTGCCGTTGGTGCCCGTGACGATCACGGTCGTCACGTTCCTTGCAAGTTCACCCAGCAGATTCGGGCAGAGCTTGAGCGCCACGCGCCCGGGAAAATCCGTGCCGCCTCTGCCCAGCAGGCGGATCAGGGCCCGGCAGAGCTTGCAGGCAAGCACTGCGGTCATCACTCGTAACTTCATATCACACTTATATCATATTTTTTCGCAAAACTCAACTGGTTACGAAAGATTTACAAAATTGTGCTTGTAATGGTTGTCATAATCTGATATAATGCAGTCGAATTGTTTCGAAAATGTGCCGTTCCGGTCCGGGAACGGAAAAAAGGAGTCTGTAAACCATGCGAAAGGCAAGAAAACCGCTGTGCCTGCTGCTGTGCGCCGTGCTGCTTCTGTCCATGAGCGCGGCTGCGCTCGGCGCGAGCAACAACTATAGCAGCTGGTTCCAAACAAACTATGACGAGATCAACAAGCTCGGCCTGATGCCCGCGTCCTTTAACGGCCTTGATCTGACCAAGGACATCACGCGCGGCGAGATGTGCGAGCTGGCCGTCTACGCATTCGAAAAGGCCACCGGCAACGATATCGATATGTCGAACGAAACGTTCACCGGCTTTACGGATACGTCGAATGAGAATATTGTCAAGGCCCATCTGTACGGCATCGTCAACGGCTATGAGGACGGCTCGTTCCGCCCGAAGCAGCTGCTGACGCGGCAGGAATTCTTCAAGCTCATCGAGAATTTCTGCACGGCGGCTGCGTTCTCCCCCAAGGCGAAAGACGGCGCGCTGAACGGCTTTGCCGACGCCGGATCGATCTCCGCATGGGCGAAGGAGGCCGCGCAGATCTGCGTGAGCTATTCCTACGTGCAGGGCACGAAGCTTGGAAACGGCACGTATCTGAACCCCAAGGACAACGCCAGCCGGCAGGAAGCCATGACGATGTTCCTGCGCTGCTATAAGACCATCCAGTGGTTCTACGATGAAAACGTCAAGAGCGCGACGGTCGTTGTTGACCAGATCAATCTGAACGTCACCGTCACGAGCATCAGCAAGACCATGTACGTCTGCCAGACGGGTTATATCAACGTCCGCGATTCCTGGACGACCGGCAGCACGAAGGTCGGCGAGCTGAGCTACAACGCCGCCGTCACCGTCACCGGCATCACGACTACGACCTCCGACGGCCACCAGTGGTACCGCATCAAATATAACGGCATTACGGCCTATGTCCGCGCAGACCTGCTCGCCGATAAGAAGGACAGCACCGTCACGCCGGGCAGCGGCTCCGGCTCCGGCAGCGGCGGCACCGTCTCCGGCTCCGGCACAGCCAGCGAGATCGCGAACTTCGCCATGGGCTTCGTCGGCTACAGCTACGTCTGGGGCGGCTCAAGCCCGTCGACCGGCTTTGACTGCTCCGGCCTCATGTACTATGTCCTGACGCAGTACGGCTACTCCATGAAGCGCGTCGCCAACGACCAGATGACGCAGGGCACCTACGTTTCCCGCAGCGACCTGCAGGTCGGCGACCTCGTCTTCTTCGGCTACAGCGGCTACGCGAACCACGTCGGTATGTACATCGGCGGCGGCAACTTCGTCCACGCCTCCACGCCGTCCACGGGCGTCCGCGTCAACTCGCTTGACGAATCGTATTACAAGACCCGCTTCCTGTGCGGGCGGCGCATCATCTGACGATCAAATCATGACATACCGGCCCCCGGTCTGCTAAAAAAGCGCCGGGGGCCGCGCATATCAAAGGGAGAATGTATGGAGCAAAATGAATTGGTGCTTGCGCGCCTGTCCAATCAATATCTGCTGCACACAGGGGAGCGGATGGAGGTGCTCCGCGCTATGAACGGCTTTCAGGCGCAGTTCCTCTCCAACGCGCTGTATGCCATGCGCCTGCGCAGTACAGCGTATGACACAGCATACGCGGCAGACAGCCTCGTAAAGAGCTGGACGCTCCGCGGCACAATGCACATCTTTGCAGAAGCCGACCTTCCGTTGTTCCTGCACACTGGCTGCCGGTACCGGAGTCGGGACTGGACTGTTCCGTCATTCTGGAACCAGCGCCCGAACTGGGCGCTTACACCGAAGCGGCAGGCATACTTTTCGGACCTGATCATCGATGCACTTGCGCAAGGGCCAATGACGCGCGAGGCCCTGAAAGCCCGCTGCCGCGCTGCCGGAATGACGCAGGCGGAGGAGGGCAGCATATTCCATCCCTGGGGCGGCGGGATCCGGGAGCTCTGCGAGCGCGGCTTTCTCTGCGGCACGGTCAGCGAGGAAAAGGCGTTCCGCCTCTGTCCGGCATTCACACCGATGGAGGAGCAGGACGCACTGCTGGAACAGACGCGCCGGTATTTCACGAATTATGGCCCGGCTTCCGTCCGGGATGCAGCCTATTATTTCGGTACCTCGCAGGCGGAGATCAAAAAGCGGCTGGCCCGGCTTCCTGTGGAAGCAGCCAAATACGAGGGGCAGCAGCTGTTCAGTCTGGATTCCGGAAGAGCACCAGGACAGGCGCTTCCGGACTGCCTGCTGCTGGCGGGCTTCGACCCGCTGATGCTGGGCTATGAGAAAAAGCAGAGCGTATTTCTCCCGCCGGAGTATCTGCGCGGCATTTTCAGTCTGTCCGGCATCGTCATGCCGCCGGTGCTGCTGCACGGCAGCGTAGCGGGCCGCTGGAAGCACAGCGGAAAGCGCCTGCTTATCACGCAGTTCCGCCCATTTTCGCAGGAGGAGCGTGGTTTTGCAGAGGCAGCCGCGGCGAAGCTTTGGGGCGAAGCCGTACAGCCTGTCTTTCAGGACGCATAATCGACCTTTTCAAACCGAAAAATCCATGCTATACTTTTCTTGTCCCTCATACGCTTGTATGGGGTGATCATATGAAAAAATGGGTAGAGATCATGATGCCGGTCATGCTGTTTGCGACCGTTCTGTATTTCTGCGTCTTCGCCGTTCTGACACATCGAAGCGCGCAGACGGCGGCCATGCAGCCCGGCGGAACGACCGTCGTGCTCGACGCGGGGCACGGCGGGGAGGACGGCGGCGCGACCGGCGTTTCCGGCACGTCGGAGGCGGCGCTGAATCTGGATATCTCCTTGCGCCTGCGCGACCTTCTGCGCCTGTGCGGCGTGCGGGTCAGCATGATCCGCGAGACGGATACGGCTGTCTATTCAGACGGCTGCCGCACGATCTCGGAGAAGAAAGTTTCGGACATCAAAAACCGGACCGAGACGGTGAACCAGACGGAGGATGCGCTGCTTCTGAGCGTACACCAGAATTTCTTCACCGAGGGCAAGTACCACGGCGCACAGGTCTTCTACGCGAAAACGCCCGGCAGTCAGGCGCTGGCCGAGCAGCTGCAGGCCAATCTGGCCCTGGGCCTCGAGCCGGGCAACCGCCGGCAGTGCAAAAAATCGGACGGCGTGTATCTCATGGAGCATATCGGCTGCACCGGCGTGCTGGTCGAATGCGGATTTTTATCCAATTACGAGGAAGAACAGCGGCTCTTGCAGCCGGAGTATCAGAAAAAGCTGGCCGCCGTGATCGCGGGAACGCTGTCCGTGTGGCTGTCAGAGGAGCATCCGAATGAAATCTAAATCCGTTTTTGTCTGCAAGCAATGCGGCAACGAAACGCCGCGCTGGCAGGGCCAGTGCCCCGCCTGCGGGGCATGGAACTCCATCGTGGAGTTCGAGGACAAAAAAGCGCCTGCCGCGAAGGCGGCAGGCCGGGCAGGCATCGCGCGTGTCGTCCCGAAAAAGCTCAAAGAGGTGACAGGGGAGCAGGAGATCCGCTTCTCCACCGGTATGCAGGAGCTTGACCGCGTGCTGGGCGGCGGCGGCGTGCGCGGGTCGCTGATTTTAGTGGGCGGCGCGCCCGGCATCGGCAAATCGACGCTTCTGCTGCAAATTTGCGCCTATCTTGGAAAAACGCTCCGCATCCTCTATGTCTCCGGCGAGGAATCGGAAAAGCAGATCAAAATGCGTGCCGACCGGCTGCAGGTCGCGTCGGACGAATTATATATCCTCTCGGAGACGGATCTTTCCGAGATTTTAAGCGCTGTCGACGAGGTGCAGCCGGATATTCTCATTGCCGACTCCATCCAGACGCTCTACAGCCCGGAGAATACCTCTGCCCCCGGCAGCATTTCACAGGTCAAGGACTGCACGATGGCCCTCATGCAGCTGGCCAAGAGCAGCGGCGTGACCGTCTTTGTCGTCGGCCATGTCAATAAGGAGGGCGCGATCGCGGGGCCGAAGGTGCTCGAGCACATGGTTGACTGCGAGCTGTTTTTCGAGGGCGAGCACGCCAGCAGCTACCGCATCCTGCGCGCGGCCAAGAACCGCTTCGGCTCGACAAACGAGATCGGCGTGTTCGAAATGGAGGGCAGGGGACTGCTCGAAGTCCCGAATCCGTCCGAAATGCTGCTGGCCGGACGGCCATTAAATGCCCCCGGTACGTGCGTAGCCTGCGTGATGGAGGGTACGCGCCCGGTTCTGGCAGAAATTCAGGCGCTTGTCGCGCGGACGAACTTCAACGTCCCCCGCCGCACGGCGGACGGCTTTGATTTTAACCGGGCAAATCTCATGCTGGCCGTGCTGGAAAAGCGCGGCGGCGTGAATCTTGGGATGTCGGATGCGTATGTGAACGTCATCGGCGGCTTGCAGCTGGACGAGCCTGCAGCCGATCTGGCCCTTGTGCTTGCCGCCGCGTCCAGCTTCCGCGATAAGCCCATCGATCCGGCGACCGCCGCCATCGGCGAGGTCGGCCTGACGGGCGAGATCCGCGCCGTAACGGGCTTGCAGCAGCGCCTGTCCGAGGCCTCCCGCACAGGCTTTAAGACCTGCATCATCCCGCGCCACGGGACGGGGAATATCACTGCGCCCGACGGCATGGAGCTGCTGCGCGTGCGCAATATCCGCGAAGCGATCGAACTGGTTCTGTCATAAATCAAAAAGGAGAAATCGATATGGAAGTGCGTGCATTACTGGATGTTTTACATATTGCTGAGCGCCTCAAGGACGAACTGCGCCATTGTGAGACGAGCAGGGGCCGCCGCGAAAGCGTCGCCGAGCACAGCTGGCGGCTTGCACTGATGGCATTCTTTATGAAGGACGAATTCCCGGCGCTCGATATGGACAAGGTCATCAAAATGTGCCTGATCCACGATCTTGGCGAGTGCTTCACCGGCGATATCCCGACGTTTTTGAAGTCCGCAAGCGACGAGAAAAAGGAGGATACCGCGCTGTTCGATTGGGTCGCGTCGCTCCCGGCCCCGTACAATACGGAGCTGGCCGCGCTGTATACCGAAATGGGCGCGCTGCAGACAGACGAAGCGAAGCTCTATAAGGCGCTGGACAAGCTCGAAGCCGTCATCCAGCACAATGAGTCCGATATCCGCTCGTGGGAGCCGCTGGAGTATGATCTGAACCGGACATACGCCTATGACGCCGTCGCGTTTTCTCCCTATCTGACGAAGCTGCGTGAGGCCATCCGCGAGGATACGGAGGAAAAGATCAAAGCGGCGGAAAAATAAGCGATTTTCCGCAAAAAAGTATTTGACACGGAGAAAAATCTCTGGTATAATCCATAAGCCGCATTAAAGAGGTCAAAAGCTGCTCCGGCACACCTCAAGAGCGAGTCTACGAAAGAAAAGGTAGGTGCAAACGAATATGCAGGCTATTATCGTTACCGGCGGTAAGCAGTACAACGTCAAGGAGGGCGATGTGATCTACATCGAGAAGCTCGCGGCGGAGGCTGAGCAGACCGTCACCTTCGATCAGGTTCTGGCAGTTGTCGACGGTGCTGACTCCAAGTTCGGTACCCCCACAGTTGCAGGTGCTAAGGTTGAGGCTAAGGTGCTGAAGAATGGCAAGGGCAAGAAGATCCGCGTCTTCAAGTACCGTCCGAAGAAGGACTCCAAGTCCCTCCAGGGCCACAGACAGCCGTACACCAAGGTGCAGATCGAAAAGATCGCGCTGTAATTTATGACGCGCGTCGAATTTTTCGATCACGAGGGCAGGATCACCGGATTCTGCTGTTCGGGCCACAGCGGCTATGCAGAGGCAGGCAGCGACATTGTGTGCGCAGCTGTTTCCACAGCCGTCAAGCTTGCGGAGTGCACGATCAATGATGTGCTCGGCGAGCATGCGAAAACCAGGGTGAATGAAGACGAGGCCCGGATCACCTTAACCCTTCCCGCAGCGTGTGAAAGCGAAGAGGCCGTACAGGCGGTTCTCTCCGGCATGATGCTCACATTGTGTTCTCTGCGGGATGACTATCCTGATTATATCGAAGTTTTGGAGGTGCAAAACGATGCTTAATATGAGTTTCCAGTTCTTCGCACATAAGAAAGGCGGCGGCTCCACCAAGAACGGCCGTGATTCTGAATCGAAGAGACTCGGCGCGAAGCGCGCTGACGGTCAGTTCGTTCTGGCTGGCAACATCCTCGTTCGTCAGAGAGGCACGCACATTCATCCGGGCAACAACGTCGGTATCGGCAAGGACGATACGCTGTTCGCTCTGATCGACGGCAAGGTCAAGTTCGAGCGTATGGGCAAGGATCGCAAGATGTGCTCTGTCTACGCAGAACAGTAATTTTGTTGTAAAAACCCCGAACGAGTCCCGTTCGGGGTTTTTTCTTAAAAGGGGATACCGCTATGATATATTATCACGCGTCGCCGGCCGGCGGTCTGCGAATGCTCGAACCGAGAAAATCCCCGTATTTTGACAAGCCCACGCAGGTCTGCCTGACGTCCCTGCGCGCCATGGCGCTGTTTTACCTCATCCGGAACTATGAATACGCATACGGCTATACCCGGCAGGGGAAGCTGTATTTTGACGATCCATTCCCGGACGCGCTGAAAAAGCTCTATGCCGGAAGATCCGGCTGGCTCTATATCTGCGAAGACGGTGATTACAAGAAGACAGAAATTCCGAACGAGTTCGTTTCCGCGCAGCCCGTCCGCATTATTGGCGCGGAGTATATCCCGGACGCCTATGAGGCGTTTTTGCAGGAACAGGCGGCGGGAAACATCCTGCTGCTCGATTACGCGCATTTTGCGTCCGACCCGGAGAAATTCGCAAAGAAGCGTGCCTGGCTGCAAAAGGCCATCTCCGAAGAAATTCGGAAAAAGGAGATCTGGAAAGCCCCGGATTCCGACCGCGCGCACTATTATCAGGAGAACTATCCGGAAATCTGGACAAAGACTACGAAAACCTTACTGACAGAGGAGGAACCTCATGTTTATTGATAAAGTACGCATTTCGGTCAAGGCCGGTGCGGGCGGCAACGGCGCAGTGGCCTTCCACCGGGAAAAATACGTGGCCGCAGGCGGCCCGGACGGCGGCGACGGCGGCAACGGCGGCTCCATCGTCCTGCGCGTCGATGATAACCTGTCCACGCTGATGGACTTCCGCTACAAGCGCAAATATACCGCGCCGAACGGCGAGAACGGACAGGGCAAGCGCTGCCGCGGCAAAAATGGCGAAAACCTGATCATCAAGGTGCCCAGAGGCACCGTCGTGCGCGATCTGGCCACGAACGAGATCATCAAGGATATGTCCGATTCCGCCGATTTCGTCCTCTGCAAGGGAGGCCGGGGCGGCTGGGGCAACCAGCACTTCGCAACGCCGACCCGTCAGGTGCCGCGTTTTGCCAAGGCAGGCCTCCCCGGCGAGGAGCACGACGTCATTCTGGAACTCAAGCTGCTGGCCGACGTGGGTCTTGTCGGCTTCCCGAACGTCGGTAAATCGACGCTCCTGTCCGTCACGTCCAACGCACACCCGAAAATTGCAAATTATCACTTCACCACGCTCTATCCGAACCTCGGCGTGATCTACGTCGCCGACGGCGTGTCGTTCGTCATGGCTGATATCCCCGGCATCATCGAGGGTGCGGCTGACGGCGTCGGACTTGGCCATGACTTCCTGCGCCATATCGACCGCTGCCGCCTGCTCGTCCACATCGTCGACGTCTCCGGCAGCGAGGACCGCGACCCGGTCGACGACTTTGAAAAGATCAACGAAGAACTGCGGCAGTATTCACCTGAGCTTGCCGAGCGGCCGATGCTCGTCGCGGCCAACAAGGTCGATCTTCTGCCGCCGGACAGCGATAATCTCGAACGCCTCCGTGCCCACGTCGAGGCCAAGGGGTATGAATTCTACACCATCTGCGCCGCCACGACGCAGGGCACGCGCGAGCTGATGAAGACCATCGCAGGCAAGCTTGCCGCGCTCCCGCCCGTCACGATCTACGAGCCGGAGTACGTCAAGCCTCTGGCCGAGGCGGGCGACGCGAACGAGCTGCAGATCGAGCGCTATGACGATCTGTGGGTCGTGTCCGGCAAGTGGCTTCAGAAGCTTCTGAACGATATCAACTTCGACGATTACGAGTCCCGTATGTACTTTGACCGCCAGCTCCGCAAAAGCGGCCTGTTCGACCGTCTGGAAGAGCAGGGCATTGAGGACGGCGACACCGTCAGCATCTACGATTTTGAATTCGACTACACGAAATAAGCAAACAAAAACCCGCAGCCGTTCGGCTGCGGGCCTTTGTTTGAAGAAAGAAAAGAAAAAGAGAAGAAAGAGAGGATTGGGTAAATCCTTGATTATGAGTATACGGGCAAATCGTGTCCGAACTGTGAACGGCAGGAAAAGGAATTGTGAACATTTCGCTGCTGATCCGCTCCTGCACGGAAAAAATAAAAAAACGAAAATCACCACTTGACAAATCCCGACTTTATGCTATAATAACGGAGCGCTCTTGAGAAAGAGACTTGCTGCTGTAGCTCAGTCGGTAGAGCGCGTCATTGGTAATGACGAGGTCGGCAGTTCGAATCTGCCCAGCAGCTCCAACAAAAACCGCTTGAATCGAAATGATTTGAGCGGTTTTTGCTACTCTTATGCAATTTTTCAGCCGCTTTCCCTCTCTGCCCATTTTGGAACACGCAGAAGAAACCCATACAAAAACCCATACCGCCCCTAAAAAAGAGCAAGAAGCCGAGGCTTATTCCCCGGCTTCTTGTTTTTCTCCAATGCAGTCTAAAACATAATCACGCAAGACTGCATTTGATGTCTTGCCAATCCCCGCGCAGTAGGTTTTGAACTTCTCGGCCTGCTCCTTTTTGACCCGGCAAGCAAGGCTTGCAATGTTCTCGCGCTGGTATTTTGCAGAGGCTCTTTTTTGTGCATCGCTTGGTGCCAAGTAATCACTTCCTTCCGTCGCATATATTCTATCACATTTCAATATGATTAACCATATACAAAATATCCAATTATATATGGTTAATCTTGTGCAATATCCCATCTTGCTATATGGTTAAACATATAGTACAATAAGACTATCGAAGGGAACAAACGAAAACAGTTCAGACACCGGCAGAAGATGGGTGAAGAACGTCTATAAGAGTTGGGAAGGAACAGCAAAGTGCAGCAAGGCTCACGAGATCAGTTGAAAGCCCCCAGCCGCCGGAGTTCCCCCAAGACAAAGAAAAAGCGTCCTGCAAGCCGTAGGAAGCACAAGCAGGACGCAACCACAAAAGGGGTCGTGTTCAGTATAACACGCCCCGCTGAAAAAGGAAAGGGGTTTCACCTATGAGCAACACAGAAATTCAGAGCAAGGTCAACGAGCTTCGCGAGCTGCGCCGCATGGCCGACGAGCTGACAACCGAGATCGAGAGCATTCAGGACGCGATCAAGGCGCACATGACCGCCATCGACACCGACACGCTGACGGGCGCGGATTACAAGATCACATGGAAGACCGTGACCAGCCGCCGCTTCGACAGCACGGCGTTCAAGAAAGCCATGCCGGAGCTGGCCGAGCGCTTCACCAAGCCCAGCACCAGTCGCCGATTCACTGTGGCGTAAGGGGGCCTAATCACTATGGACAATCGTCAAAACAACGTAGACCAGTTACGCGAAGAATTTAAGGCTGCTGTATTGGAATTGACGCCAGACGAGCGGAAGGAATTGCTGAAAATGATCCGGCAGCGAAAGGCTGAAAAAGGACAGAAATATGCGACGGAGACAAGCCGCAGCATTGGGAGGGGTTGAAAATGAGCGATATCAAAGACAATCTGTACAGTCAGATTCTTTCTCTTAACGAAAATGAAGTACGCATTTTCCTTGCTCTTATGCAGGACAAGTTGCTCGAGGAATCTGCTGCTGTACCGGACATAACTCCACCGGAGGGAATGACAAAAGCCGACTGCAAGCGCCTTATTAAGTCAATACGCACAAAACAGCCCTACGCCGATGCACGCACACAACAGTACAGCCTGCGGGTAATCTCCCACATTCGCAATGTGTGGGTTCCGCAGATCAAAAGCCATGACCAGCAAGCAGGCTGAGGTCATGCGGCTGTACCGGCAGGGGCTCAGCACCTGCGAGATTGCCCAGCGGCTCGGCGTGACAAAGAGAAATGTCCGCTACTTACGCGCCGCAGCCAACGGCAAGAAGCCCAAGTCAACGTACCGGTATCGAAAGCCCCGCACGGTCTGTCCCTACAGCGCCAGCTGCTTCACCTGTCCGCTCCCGGATTGTGTAATTCCTGCCCGCCAGATCGTCAACCTTCTGACAGATGACTTTGTGTATCGCCCAGACGATTAAAAATCATATACCGCTGTGAGGCCGTACAAGCCCCACAGCGGCGTTTTTTATTCTCCCGCATAAACCGGAGCTGGTATATGGCTTCTGGCGGCGTGTGCGGCGTTATAACAGCCACACAGCAAACGAACGTTCGTGTTTCTTCAAGGGTTCATCGGCGGAATTTCGCTGGTGAACAGCAAAAGGAGCGGGAGGCCTTTCCCGCTCCTTTCGTCTATATTTAGGGCTAAGAACAGATGGTCAGCACGCCGCAGGTGCTTTAGCGGCGTACCTGCGCAGTACCTCGCGCAGGATTTTGCAAAGCTGCAAAGGGTAGGCAGCCCCGCACGCTCTGCCGACGGACGCCGGGACTTTCTCCCGGCTGGTGGCCTGTGTCAACCTCCTTCTGCTATTTTAAGCTGCGGGTTTACGCAAGCGATACACCCCTTTGCAGAATTTCGCCGCGCAGCGGATCAAACAGCACCCGCGCCAGCGTCTGTCCGTCGACGACAAGATTTACCTGTGTCAGCCCGCTCGGCTGGTTGTTGGCCAGCAGGCCGTTCACGACGCCGACGGAGGACTTTGCCGCGCCGGATACGGAGAAGGACGTTGTGCCGAAGGTCATCTGATCCTCGATATCCTTCCGCACCCCGAGCATTTCCCTGTCAAAGCCCTGCCCAAGTCCCTCGGCCATGAAGCCGCCGATTCTGGCGAAGACTTTGGATGGGGACGCAATGCCGAGAAGGCTTTCCACGCCGCCGACCAGCCCATTCACGGCTTTTCCAACGCCAGTCTTTAGGCCGTTCCATGTATTTAGAATACCGTTTTTTATCCCGCTCACAATATTGATGCCGATGCTGCCCCAGTCATAATTGAGGAACGTGTCGACGATCGACTTGATCAGTGTTGGCACGGCCTGAACAAGATCCGGGATTGCGCTAATAAGGCCCTCAATAAGCGCCATAATGATTTGCGGGCCGGACATGATGATTTGCGGAAGATTGTTAAGAATCCCCTGTACGATCCCGATAATAAGCTTTGGTACAGCCGCAGTAAGCTGCGGAATGGATTTAATCAGGCCGTCGACGAGCGACATGACAAGCTTTACGCCGGATTCGATGATTTTGGGGAAGTTTTCAATGAGTGCGGTGATGAGATTTGTGATAAGCTTGGGCGCCACCTCAATCAGCCTCGGGACGGCGTCAATGATTCCGTCCGCTAGAGCGAGGATGATCTCAAGCGCCGCATCTACTAAATTCCCTAGATTTCCAGGGTCGGTCAGCGTTTCAGCGATTTTGATGATTGCTTCTGTTGCCGCCGGGATCAATTCCGGAAGCGTCTCCGTAATGCCTTGTACCAGAGAGATAATAACATCTATACCGGTTTGAATGATTTCCGGCAGAAGCTCGACTATGGCCGGAACGAGAATCCCAATTGCCGTCGGCGCGATATCGCCCAGAACGGTAAGGATCTCCGGGAGCGCGGACATAAGCCCAGTAACCAGATTTGATGCGCCCTCAATAAGCGAGGGAAGGGTGGATCCGAGTATGCCCGGAAGCTGCGTGCTTACGGTTACCATCAGCGTAGTAATCGCCTCCACAATGCGCGGCAAAAGCTCCTGAATGCGCGGGATCAGGTTATTGCCCGCAACGACAATGGAATCCGTGAAGTTGCCCACGAGAGTTCCGAGATTCTGATCCGGGTCGGCGAGGCCGGTCACGAGGTTCTTCCATGCGGCTTTTACCATACCGAACGAGCCTTGAATTGTGGACGCGGCTTCTTTTGCGGTCGTGCCGGTGATGCCCATTTCGGTCTGCACGACATGGATCGCGTCCACGATATCCGCATAGCTGGAAATGTCGTACTTGATGCCGGAGATTTTCTCCGCGTCTTCAAGTAACCGCTGCATTTCGGCCTGTGTACCGCCGTAGCCGAGCTTCAGGTTATCGAGCATGGTGTAATTTGCTTTTGCGAACCCCTGATATGCGTTCTGGATTGATGTCATGTCCGTGCCCATTTTGTTCGCGTTGTCGGACATATCGGTCAGCGCCAGGTTTGCTTTTTCTGCCGCTGCGCTGGTGTCGCCGTCGAGGGACTGCAGCAGGGATGCAGAAAAACTCGTAACCGTTTCCATGTACTCATTTGCGGACAACCCAGCGGTTTTATACGCGTTGTTTGCGTACTCCATGACTTTATCTTGGCTATCCTTAAAAAGCGTCTCCACGCCGCCGACGAGCTGCTCATAGTCTGCGTATGCCTGGATCGCCTTTGTGCCGATTGTGCCGATTGCCGTAGCCGCCGCCGTCACGCCGACGACTGCGGCCTTGCCGACGGCAGCTAGGCCGTTTTTGATCTTTTCGCCGAGGCCGTACGTTTTCTTCTCGGTTTCGTCGATGCCCTTGTTTACGTCGGTAACGTCTGCGCCGATCTTTACGCAGAGTTCAAACAAATTCATTCTTTATGCACCCTCTTTCCCGCTCTGTATCCTATGATGTATACTTCTCTGGCGAAGGACACCGCCGCATATGCTGCGGTTCCCGGCTTTATGCTGTCCGGGCATGGGGTGGGGCGCTGATCGCGCCCCGCGTCTGCATCGCGAAAGCCCATTTCCCACGCTTTCAAAAAGTTCTTATTCATCGTGTGAAGGTACTTCTTCGCAGCTGCAAGATTTTTCGCAGGAATCCCCATGCAATCACCGCTTTCTGCGTTCAAGGGCTTCGCCCGTCGCAACCAGAACCGCGCCACAGAAGCAGCCAACCGCAAAAATGATCGCGCCAATTACAATCTGCATACGAACACCCCCCTCAGAAATTCTCGATAGACTGACCGGCCAACTCTTCCCACCATTTTCCCATGCTGATAGCAAAATCAGGGGAAGTGTGTGCGTTTCTGCTTCCGCCGCGTCCGGAACAATAGGACGCCACGCCTTCCAGCTCATTCCAAGCCCGCAAAACTGTCCCCATACCCGTTTTGCAGTTGTCGGAAAGAATACGCAGCGCAACCGCGTCTTTGGTATCATCCGCATTTTCAGAAGCGTCCAGGGCGTACTTTGAAATCACGCGCAGCATGGTCGCGTTGCTCTCGTACCGCTCCGCGAACGAATAGTAGTCATTCACGGTCAGCACGCCTGATTTCAGAAGCTCCAGCGCGTTCGCGTCGATCGCGTCCGGGTTCGCGAGGCTGTTTTTCTGAACGTCCTTTTCGAGTTCTCTACGCAGTTCCTTGCACTTCGCGTCAAACTCCGGCCAGATTCGACGATCCGCAATTTTGAATTCCGCGTCTGCTTCGCTCAGACGGAGCGCCGTTGTTGAGGTTCGCAGCTGCTTGTCTTCGGCGGTGTCATTGGGCCTCCACACTTTTGCGTCGGTGTCGGCCCGCCGGGCCTGCACGAGATTGTCATAGGCCGCGGCGTATTCGTCGCGGGCGCTTCTGAATGCAGCGTCAAGCTGCCGTGCGTATGTGTTGTACTTGCTCATAATCTTCCTTTCTGCGTGTCCTCACGCCTGATAATTTCCTGTGCTTCTAATACCGTGTCTCGGCTGTAGCCTTCTTCGTAATCGAGCGGGTTCAGCGCGAGAGCCGCCGCCCTTTCGTCTGCGTTCAGCCAACTCGCTTCCCCCAGAATTGTAGGCATTACAAGGAGCCGCATCTGAAATGCGACAGAATCAACGGGCGGAATATCGCCCTTCTGTTCAAGCCGGAAGCTGTTCAGCTTGTCAAGGCGTGCTTTTATTCCTTGCATGTGAGTGTCCTCAATTCATATTCCAGCATTTTGTCAAGATCGCTCAACCGGTTCCCGCTCAGGACGCGGATAAATGCACCATCGTCCGAAATAAGATCATCGATGCTGCCGCGTCTCTCTGCTCCGTCCGGTGTCCGATACAGGAAGACAAGCTGTTTTCCTCTGCACCGTTCTGCAAATTTGCGCAGATCGTCCAGCCTTGCTTTAACTCCGCCCATCGGTTTCCTCCCTCCATTTTTCCAGTTCACGCAGCTGCTCCAGAATATCCGTCTGTTCGCACAGCTTCAGCGAGTATTCTAGCACCGAGCGGGCGGCAGAAATGCGCGCCTGCGCCTGTTCGCCTTTGTCCTCCATGATCTCCCGTAAGGTGGACAGCGCAGGGCTCAATGTCTGCTGTGCCTGCCGGGTCGCGTCGCGCACCATGTCCCCAAACGCCTGCTTATAGCGGTCTACGAACTCACTGTCCTGCATGTAGCTGCGCAAGGTGCTTTCTGCAATTCCAGCCACCTTTGCCGCCTCTGCCCGTGTGCGGCTCACAAGAAGCGCTTGCAGTGCCTTTTCCTTTCGTGGTGTCAATTTCTCACTTCCTTCCGCGCTTCCAGCCGCCGAAAATCGGTAAAAAGCGCTAAATATACGTTCTCAATGTCCGGCTGATCGTTGGATGTCTGAGCGCTTTCAGGGCGGCTGTGCGAAGCTTTGCGTCGACCGGCTTGTCGTACCAAAAAGCGTCGATCATGGCTTCCCTCAGATTCTCCGGCAGGCTTTGCAGGGATTCCTGTACAGCGTCTGCAAGCTCCTGCTGCTCGATACCCAAGAACGGGCGTTCGGCGCTTTCGTCCGGCACCAGAGATCCCAGCGTCCCGGCTTCCTCGCCGTCTTCGCCAACCGGCGCGTCGAGCGAAACGGCGGTCTGCAAGGGATCGTTTCTATCCCGCATTGTTCTCAGGCCGCATACGTCCGCGAATGCAGTCCGAAGCGTCAGTTCATAGATGCCGATGAAGCCCGTGCCGCCGTCCGGCCTCCACAGTCTGACAGCCCGCAGCATGGCAAGGTAGGCCTCCTGCGCCAGATCGTCAAATTCCGTGCCGCAGCGGTGGTTCAGCGCAGCTGCCCAGCGGCGGGCCTTCCTCGCGGCGTAACCCCGGACAGCCGCCCAAAGCGTCAGACTATCCAACTGCCCGCGCTGCACAGCCTCCGCGATCCGGTTTGTTTGTGCGGCGCGTTCCGTTTGTGCTTGCAATGTCCTGTCCTCCTGTGCTACAATGATTTTATCAGGATCACGCCGCACAGGAGCCGCCCGGAAGGGCGGTTTTATTTATAGCAGCAGCTCGCGCGCAGCCTGTTTGCGGCGGGCGGCGTCGGCGGTTCGGCGGCTTGCGCCGTCCATGCAGATAGTGATGGGGCAGAGCGTTTCCAGCCGGTCATAGATCCGGCGAAGCGACATATCCGATGTTTCCTTGATCTCTTTCAAGCTCAGATTTGTTGTGATAATCAGTGGAAGCCCGGCCTGCCCGCGCTGGTCGATCACGGAACATGTAACCTCCCGCGCAAAGTCGGTGCCGCGTTCCGCGCCGAGATCGTCAATGACAAGCAGCTGGTAGGCATTCAGGCTGTCCAATATCTGCTGCCGGTCGCGGCTTGACATGACTGTGTTCAGGATCTTCGAGAAATTCGTGACAAGGGTGCTGACACCCTGCTCAATCAGCGCGTTCGCAATAGCATGGGCCAGAAACGTCTTTCCTGTGCCGACGCTGCCTGAAAACAGGGCCCCATAATTCTGTTTCAAAATCTCGGGCCACTTCTCCACATACCGGCGGCAGGTGCGGGAAATCTTCTCATTCGCACCATCATCAGCGTCAAACGTGTCGTGACGGAATGTTGTGATTGCAAGTCCCGTGCCTGCCCATGCCTGCACAAGCTGCGCCTCGAATTCCCGCTGTCGGGCCTGTGCGTCCTCCGTCTCACGCTGCTTTCGGGCGCAAGCGCAGGAAACATGCCGCTGCATGGTCTTTTGCTGCTGGCCGCAGGTCATGGTGACCTCGATCAGCGTCGCTTCCCCGCAGGCTGGACAGCGTTCAAGCACGGTTTGGTCTGGTGAAATGATTGGAAATTCCGCCTTATCCAAAGAAATCTGCCTCCTCTCGGTATTCCGCTGATGTGCGGACACGATTCTGGTCCTGCGCCTTCTGCTGCGCGTCCGAGCGTTCCCACGTCCGAACCGCAGCCTTCCAGTCGACGATGGGCTTATTCTTGCCCTGTTTCCAGCCGTTAGCAGAGTAGAAATCAACGAACTTTTCCGGGTCAACGCTGCTTCCTCGTTCTACACAGTAAGTTTTCACCTCATCAACCGTTGGCGGGGTGAAGCGCGCAGCGCGCGGCGGCGAAGCCGCCGTCCTTCTCCCAACACTTGTGTTGGGAGTATTAACGTTTACGGGTACGGGAACGCTTACGCTTACGGGTACGCTTACGGGTACGGCTAAATTTGCTACGTTTTGCTTGGAGCTGCTAGCATTGCTAGCATTTGCTACTTTTGCTAGACCTCCGCTCCGCCCCGCCTCTGCACGCTTTGCCCGCTTTTCTGCCCACGCCTCCGCATCACGGTCAAGTGACGTTCGAATAAAGGCAAATGCCATTAGCAATGCCCCGTCGAAATCTGGAAGTTCGCCGTATTCGGAGTAGTTCAGCAGGGCAAGGAACAGCTTCCCGCGCTGCTCATCCGTCAGCAATTCCAGAGGCGTTCTGATATCGTGATACAGAACGAAGGATTTTTTCTCCGCCGCCATCAGCGCCCGCCCTCGCTCTGTGTGTTTGCCGCAGCTTCGCCGTGAAGCTTTTCAAGCAGCGCTTCGACGTCGATCAAGTAGACTGTGCCCGTTTTGATATGCGGAACAGAGCCGTCCTTGCAGCCGCGGCGCAGCGCGAATTGACTTAGCCCTGTCGCTTTGCACGCATCAGGAATTTTTAAAAATGGCGTCATTTTACGCGCGCCTCCCTCACAGCAATGTCATTCACCTGCACTCCGAGGCCTGCCGCCAACTTCCCAGCCGTACGCGGCTCACAGGTGCCGCGGCGGATGATCGTTGAGATGCTCTGCCGCGAGATACCGCAGCGTTCAGCAAATTTTTTTCTCGTCAGCCCCTGCTCAGCAAGCAGCGATTCAATGGAGAAAGAGTCGATGTACATGTGCGTCCTCCTTTTGCTTTGTGCTTTATAGGCACATTATATCACTGCTTATCGTGCTTGTCAAGAACGTGTGCGCACATTCTTGACAAGAATGTGCCAGTGAGGTACAATTAAAACTAAAGGAGGGTGTAGAGACATGGAGCAAAACAGGATTAAAGCAATTCGCAAAGCAGCAAGAATAACGCAAGAGGAACTAGCAGAGAGATTGAGCGTCAATCGGGCTACGGTTTCAAAATATGAAAATGGTGATATATCATTATCGCTTGAAATGCTGAGGAAGATTGCTGCCGCCCTAAACGTTGACTGGACAGAGCTTGTGCCGGTTGACGAGCAATGCAAGATCGTTACAGATTATGTGGTTGAAAAAGCGGGGCTTATCGTAAAATACACGTCAGACGAAGATCGTATTCTGCGTTCTTATGAAAAACTCAACACTGACGGGATGCTTGCAGCAAGCAAGTGCTTCCTTCAACACTTAAAGCCAGAAGACTTGAAAGAAGTGGCGGATTATGTGGAAAAGCTCACAGAAACTCCGCAATATCAGCGTCCGCAGGAAACAGACGAAGACAAAAAATAAAGCCCCATGCAAGCATGGAGCGGGAAGGTGGGATATATAGCTATGCCGTCTATGCGAAAAAAGGTTAACAAATCGGGTCAAACCTTCTATGAGATCCGTGTCAGCCGTGGGCGCGGAAAATCCTACCTGACAAAACGCTGGTATGTTCCGGACGGCTGGAGCCAACGGGCGATTGACCGGGAGCTTGCGTCTGTAGCCGCTGAATTTGAGCGGCAATGCAATGCTGGGGAGATCATCAGCCGCGCAGAGCAGCGCGAGAAGGACGCGCAGGAGGCCGCTGAGGCCGCACGTATCCTGACCTTGAAACAATACGGAGAACGGGTGTTTATGCCCGCAAAGGCTGTCACAATCAGCGAGAACGGGCGCTACAGCTATCAGGGCTGTTTAGATCGTGAAGTTTACCCGGTACTTGGCAATATCAAAATGCCGGAGATCACGCCCGCTCAAATCGCGGCGCTTCTTCTCGATATTCAGGCCAAAGGGAAAGCGCACGCGACCGCTGTTAAGGTCTATGCTATTTTACACGGGCTTTTCAAAATGGCGTACCTGGGCGATATGATCCAGCAAAATCCGATGGATAAAGTCGAGCGCCCGAAGCCGCGAAAGGGCGAAGCAAAGGCCGCTGCGCCTGCGGCATATACGGCAGAAGAGGTCAGCACGCTTCTTTCTGCGCTGCGTAAGGAACCGCTGAAATGGCAGGCGCTTGTTCATATCCTGATCGATACGGGAATCCGGCGCGGTGAGTGCTGCGCCCTGAAATGGGAAGATGTAGACTTCAAGACTGGCGAAATCACCATTACAAAAAATCTCTGCTATACACCAGCGAAAGGCGTATACATGGACACACCTAAAAGCGGGCAGACACGCACCGTTTATGTCGGAGACGATACGATTGCCCTTTTGCGCAGGCTCCGCACAGAGCAGGCTTCAAAGGCGGTGAGTGCCTATATTTTTACCCGAGAAGGAAGCCCTGAACCGATGCACCCACAGAGCCCGACGCGCTATCTGAAAAAACTTTCTGATCGCTGCGGGCTGCCAGATCTTCACCCACACAAGCTCCGGCATACCTTCGCCAGCGTCGCAATTACGAACGGCGCAGACGTGGCTAGCGTCTCTGAGGCTCTCGGCCACAGCGATAAGGCGGTCACGCTGCGGATGTATACCCACGCGAATTCCGAAAGCGTCAGCAAGGCTGCGCAGATCATGCGCGATGCAATCAAGAACGCCGCAAATAAGGGATGAGGTCACGCAGTATGGGTTTCGGAAAAACCCATACAAAACCCATACCGACACCGAAAAACGGCATATTGCAGGCCGCGACAAGCAGCAACAAGAAGCAGCAAGCAAAATCCCGTTTCCATTGCAGCACAACGGCTTTTCACGATAAGCTGCAACAGGTGGCAACAGGCTAAAACAGGCCGCGCATAATTGGTAATGACGAGGTCGGCAGTTCGAATCTGCCCAGCAGCTCCAGAAAAATCCTTGAAATCTCACTGTTTCGCCTAATAGGTACACAATGTGTCATAGGGGTACAGTCGGTATGGGTAAAAGCAAGCCGTAAACTCATTTGTTCGAGTTTATGGCTTGCTTTTTACATAAGGATAGAGTTTGCCAATAACTACATCGACTGTCTGGATTTCCAAGCAAAGACTATTAAAATTCTATATTTTCTAGGGCTGTATCCAGCATAAATCTCGGTCAAACTCCGGTTGTATCCGCAGCCGGAGTTTTGTCGTTTTAAAGCTGCCGCCCGCCAACGAGGATAACTGTGCAGTCCCTTTTGCTTTCCGGGACGCAATCGTGTATGTATCCGCTAAAATAAGTCTATCACAACGACGCAGGAGGAATGCAGATGGGACGGGTTTATGGATATGTGCGCATATCGTCGAGAGATCAGAATGAGGCGCGGCAGATGGCGGCGATGCGGGAGGCCGGCGTTTCGGACAGGGATATTTATCTGGACAAGCGCTCCGGCGCGGATTTTGAGCGGCAGGGCTACCGGCAGCTGCTCAGGCGGCTGCGAGCCGGGGATACACTTATCGTCAAGAGTATCGACCGGCTGGGGCGGAATTATGATGAAATACTGGAGCAGTGGCGGATCATTACGCGGGAAAAGTGCGCGTCCATCCTTGTGCTGGATATGCCGCTGCTGGATACCCGGCAGAACCGTGATCTGACAGGAACGCTGATCGCGGACATTGTTCTGCAGCTTCTGAGCTATGTCGCGCAGACAGAACGTGAGTTCATCCGCCAGCGGCAGGCGGAGGGGATCGCGGCGGCGAAGGCGCGGGGTGTCCACTTCGGGCGACAGGCGCTGCCTGTGCCGGAAATTTTTCCAGAGATCGTGACGGCGTGGCTCGGTCGGCAGTTAAGCTCCCGCGCAGCTGGAAAAAAGCTCGGCGTTTCGCAGACGACTTTCCTCAAATGGCGCAAGCAGTGGGAACAAACGAATGGAACAGAACCCATATGTTGTGAAACAGCCGATAAAAAAGCACAGAAAAGCTGTAAACACTAGTAGACTTTTCTTTTCGCCCGAAAATCGGCAGGTATCAGGCAAAAAAGCGCCGGTTCCTACCCCGCCGTCATTATATCTCAGAAGAAAAGAAAAGTCTGCTTTTGCGCGCGATGCTTTTCGCCGGAAACACAAGTTCATACGCATCTGAAGACGTGTAATCTCCGGCCGCGGCGGCTGTTTCGGGCGCTGAGCCGGAGGTGAAAGAACAAAGGCTACTCAAGCCGCTCGCCCGGAGCTGTGCGCGAGAGGCCGCGACCGAAAACGGGATACCGTTTGCCCGAAAGGGCGCCATTGCAGTGCATCTGTGAGAAGGTAGGACGCGGACGTGGGAATTCATGCTGAAATCCCGGATCGCAAGTCAGAAGACTCGCTGTCTTCACGCCGAAGGATTTCGGCAGGAGCGCAATGTACCGATAGCACGATGAACCTATCGTACAGGACGGGCGCAGACTGTTCCATATGGGGACAGGCCGCGCCATTTTGCCCGTATGGGCAGAGTATATCCGCACGAGGAGGTTCCTTACATGGACGCGGTACTGCGGCGTGCAGAGCGCATGATCGCTTATCAGAATATTCAGTTCATTCTTGCACATCAGAACGACACGTTGGAGCAGCTTACGGCGTATTTATCCGCCTGCACGGACAAACTGGGACACGTCCCGGCGAAGTGCGAGGTGATCGGCGGGGACTACATTGAATATCGATTTGATTCCTGGGTCAACGCAGTGCGCAGTTTCTTCTCTGGCCGAATGGCCTCGGCGAAGACCCCGCCTCCGTTTGCCGAGCGGCAGATCGTGAGGGATACGCTCGCCGCGCTGGAGGCGCAGCCATGAACCCGCGCCGCACATTGCAGGAGAACGAGTCGGCGCTGCGCAAGGTCCTGACGCAGCGGACGCTGGAGGCGCTTTCCAAGCAGAACGTGGCGTTTGTGCTGGAGCACCAGAACGATACGCTCGAGCAGCTCAGCGCCTATTTATCCGCCTGCATGGACACTCTGGGGCACGTCCCAGCGTGGACAGAGGTGCTCGGCGGGGACTTGATCGACCTGCGCTTCGGCGGCTGGGCACAGGCGCTGCACAGCATCGGTCAGACCGGGTACGATGACGCGCAGGAGCCGCCGCGGGTGCAGGACACACAGCTGTTCCGCAACGAATATGACCGCCAGCGGGTGCTGGACAAGCAGAAGAAGCTTGAGAAGAAAGCCCTCAGCCGCGAACGCACAAAGCAGGACAAGGCCGCGCGCAAAGCGAAAAAATAGCGAGATCCGATCGACAGATTGAAAAATAGATCAACAATACGCAGCTTTTGTGGCAGATGCGCGACCCGGTTCAAATGCCGGACACGCATTCTCGTTCAGCTGAACAAGGGAATCGGGTGAAAATCCCGGACATAGGCCGGACGGCGACGTTCCGGTCTGTAGCTGTGATTGCGGAGCGCTCCTTCGCGCGCGGAAACGCGGGTCATTGCGGCTGGTAAAGCAGCCGTGAGAAGGCCAGAAGGAGGGCGTTGGGGCGACCCTGAACGCATCAGTCAGAAGACCTACAGAGCTCGGAGCTCAGGGGAAGTATCCTCTGGGGGCCGGTTTTGGCACAAAGGCAGCAGAGGTTCCGCTGTTTTTTTGTGTCATGGCCCGAACAGCTGCGATCACCCGTTTCCCGCCGGATTCCGGCGTTTGTATACTATTATATATAGCAAAGAAAGGACATGACGATGAAGAAACGAATTATAGCGCTTCTGCTGGCTCTGGTCATGGTCGTGGGTATGCTCCCCACGGTCGCACTGGCCGCAGATGCGCCGATTCAGGATGAGGACGGCTACTACCAGTTGACGAACGAAGCCGACCTCAAGTGGTTCCGTGACAAGGTCAACGCGGGCGAAGGCACGATCAATGCCAGGCTGATGGCGGATGTCACGCTGACGGAAAGCTGGACGCCCATCGGCGTGGCAGCTGATTATGTGACCTCGTATGACAACAAGCCGTTCTCCGGCATTTTTGACGGCAACGAGAAAACCATTTCCGGCCTGAACGTTACAGAAACCGCGGGTAATCCGGCTGCACTGTTCGGCATGGCGAAGAACGCGACGATCAAAAAGCTGGTCGTCAAGGGCACGGTTTCCTCGACGGCTCCGTCGGGCGGCTATATGCCGGTTTATGCTGGCGGTGTCGTTGGACAGAGCGACGGCGGTGTGACGCTGGAAGAGGTTGCATCCTACGTCGATGTGACCATGACCAACAGCACGAGCAACACCGGCGCGATCGGCGGTCTGGCTGGCAACGGCTATGGCATTACGATCAAGAACTGCGCGAACTATGGCAAGCTGACTGCGGAGGGCAGCGCAAAGGCACATATCGGCGGCCTGAGCGCGATTTCTCCGTGGGGCGGCAAGGCTGCAATTGAAAACAGCGTAAACGTCGGCGAGATCGTCGGCGGCAGCACGGTCGGCGGCCTGATCACCAAGGCGAACGACGGAACGACGGTCAAAAATTCCGCGACAGTCGGCGAACCGGCGGGCACGCTCGGCGGCACGTTTGAGAACTGCCTCGCAACCGCGAACACGGTTGGCGCAGACGGCGTAGAGATCGTTGCAGACATGAAGGATGCGAAGGTTCTCACGACCCTCGGCAGCGCTTTCAAGAAGGGCGAGAAATCCGGTTTTCCCATCCTGACATGGATGACCGATACAGAAGTGGAAGAACCGGAATGCAAGCACGAGCATACAGAACCCAAATACGAGAGCAAGAACGACGGCACGCACACCGTCACGACAATCTGCAAGGACTGCGGCCAGACGATTGGTGAGGCAAAGACTGAGGATTGCACCGACAAGGGCGACGGCACCTGCGTGTGCGGCTATAAGTTCCCAGTGGTAGACCCGAGCGTACCGGAGCAGGACACGGACGGCTGCTACCAGATCACGAACGAGACACAACTCAAGTGGTTCCGTGACAAGGTCAACGCGGGCGACGTCGCCATCAAGGGCAAGCTGATGAATGACATCACGCTGACGGATGCATGGGCACCGATCGGCACGAGTGAAAGTAAGTTCGCCGGTGAGTTCGATGGCAACGGCAAGACCATCTCCGGCTTGCACTTTGACGTGCAGGATATGCCGGAGGAGAGCCAGAGTCTTGGCCTGTTCGGCACGATCGGCGGCAAGGACAAGGACCACATTGCGATTGTTCGCAATCTGACGCTCGAAGGCGAGATCAAGGTTGAAGGTAAGACGGCACAGGGCTTCTGCGTTGGCGCGGCGGCAGCGTATCTGAGCAGTTTCAGCACGCTCAGCGGCATTACCACGAATGTGGCGATCGTCAACGCCCCAGCCAGCGGCGTAACCAGCGTCAGAACCGGCGGTCTTGTGGGTATGGTGCTGTCCAGCGGCCGGTACACCAACATTGAGTGCTGCCGGAACATTGGTTCTGTGACCGGCACGGGTGAAACCGGCGGTCTGATCGGCTATCACAGCGGCTCGGTATCGTACTACGGCGAATACTACGTCGCGGTCAGAAACAGCTGCAACGAAGGCACTGTCACCGGCACCGGTGCGTGCACCGGCGGTCTGATCGGCAATAGCTGGAGCGGCACGAAGGTGACGGACTGCTATAACGCAGGCAAGCTCAGCGGCACGGATTATGTCGGCGGTCTGGCCGGCGATGCGAATGAGACGCACTTCGACTACTGCTACAATACCGGCAGCGTCTCCGGCAGCAAAAACGTCGGCGGTCTGGCCGGGCGGATTCGCAGCGGCCATATCTATCACAGCTACAGCATCGGCGACGTGACCGGTACGGACAGTGAAACGACCGGTTCGCTTTGCGGTGAGCGCGGTGGCAGCGTTGTCGGCACCGTTCAGTACAGTTATGCGCTGAAAGCGCCGGTGCTCGGCTCGAAGAGCATTGGCTTGGACTACGATGAGAAAAACCAGAATCAGAAGCACTTCTACTATGTCGTTTCGCTGGATGAACTGCGTGCGATTCCGGAGTATCTGAATCCCGCGGACGGCGACGCACACTACAAGATCAACCCCGGCAAGACTCCTGCACTCATGTGGCAGGAGATCGCAGAATGCACGCACGTGCATACCAAGAACAGCGGTATTCCGGGTGTGGATGAAAACGGCTTCTACCATACCAAGACTGTCCGCTGCGAGGACTGCTTTGCGGTGCTCTCGCAGGGAGAAGTTGAGCGCTGCACGCCCGAAGGCGAGCACAAGCTCTGCTCTGTCTGCGGCCAGATCTGCTGCAAGCACGAGAACGCTGAGACAACCTACACGACGAGAAGCCAGCAGAACTATGAGGATGGCAAGTGGGTAACATACCGCTGGCACACTGCTACCACCATCTGCCCGGACTGCAGCAACACCTTTGTCGGAGAGGAAACGGAGTGCGCCGAGGCCACGGAAGGCTATCGCGGCTTCTCAGCGGACTCCCCTAACGCGGGCAAACACCGCCACGACTGGTACTGCGTCTGCGGCACTTCGCTCAGATATGAAATTGTCCCCTGCGTTGACGAAAAGATCAATGCAACTGGTGCGGCAGGCGAAGATAACATCTGCGATCTCTGCGGCACGGCTATGGTTCTTGCCGCTCCGACGGCCCCAGAAGGCGACGGCTTCTATCCGTACACCGTCAAGGAAGGCTCGAAGGATGTGACGCACTACTATGTGACGCACTATGAGGTCGGCGAGAAGGCGGAAGAGCTGACCGTCATGGCGACCGGCAAGCAACTCACCTATCAGTGGTACTACCGTCTGTCTGAAGACGAAACCGAAGCGGGCACGGCAATTGAGGACGCAACCGAGGCGACCTACACGCCTGATACCAGCGCTGAGACCGGTATGCGCTTCTACTACTGCGTGGTCACCAACCCCGCGGGCAGCGCAAAGACCGGCGGCCAGCCCGTAATCGTCTGCAAGAACCCGACCGCGACCATCTACTTCTCGCTGACGGATGACGACAAGTATGTCGCCGCCGAAAGCAGCGGCAATATCATGGCCTATCAGAAGGTTACGGTTCCGTACTTCGATCTGAAGGCCTACCATCTCGAAGGCAATTACTTCAAGTCCGAGACCTACGGCCCGGCTGATGCGGACGACCCGATGGGCGGCTCCCAGCTGGTCGCGGGCAGCAGCGCCGCAGCCTACGGCAAGATCACCGCGCTGCATCTGCTGATCTGGATGACCGAGCGTGAATACCTCGGCGTGAGCGCGGACAAGGCCGGTCAGGGCTATCTGTATGACGAGAACCTGATGGACTCCGATATTTTTGGCATTGCAGCTTCCAGCACAGTCGGTTCGGTCCTGATCCAGAACTTCTGGACACACGACATGAACTTCAACTACTACATGAACTATGTCTACCCGCTGGCGGCCGAAGGCTGGGGCGCGACCGCAGATCAGATCCTGATGCGCGACGGCGACATCTTCTCCATGATGATGTACTCCGACTGGTCCTTCTACAACGATGAGTGGGCAGGCTACCATCATCTGGGCAACGAACTGAACAAGACGATGGTTGAGACGCAGATGAAGGCGGACGCATCCATCGATCTGACGCTCTATCGTTCCTATGGCCATGACTCGTCCTCGTACGCAACGGATCATGTTGTTGTCGGCAGTCTGGACGTCTACTACATCGAAACCTCGAAGCTGACAAGCGGCGATGTGACCGACTGGACGAAGGCCGGTACCGTCGACGAGAACGGCAAGTTCACGCTCGATGCAAAGGCACTGAAGCTTGAGGCTGGTAAGCAATATCTGTTCAGCGTAGCTGGACAGAAGGGCAAGGATGTGGACGCATTCGTTTCCTGCCCGGGCGGCGTTCTGGTCAATGTGCTGGACGCAGACGCGGCGCTGACATGGAACGTTCGATTCAAAAACGGCAAGGAAGACTACGCGGCGAAGCAGGTTGAAAACGGCAAGCTTGTTACCGTCGAGAACCCGACGCGCGAGGGCTACACCTTCACCGGCTGGTACACCGACGAATATTGCACCAACCGCTTCGACATCAAGACCACGCCTGTCACCTGCAACCTGATGCTCTACGCAGGCTGGAGAGAGGGCACGCAGCCCGTTACCTGGACGGTCACGTTCGTCAACGAATTCGCAGAAACAACAACGCAGACCGTTGAAGACGGCAAGACCGCCACTGAGCCGGAAATCCCGACGCACGACGGCTACACCTTCCTCGGCTGGTTCACGGACGAGGCCCACACGCAGAAGTACGCGTTCACGACTGCTGTTACCGCTGATCTGATGCTCTATGCCGGCTGGGAAAAGAACGTTGTCGTGAAGACATGGACAGTCACGTTTATGGATCGCGGCGCAACCTATGAGACGCAGCGCGTCAGAGACGGTGAAACCGCAAGCAGACCGGCAGATCCGGCCCGCACGGGTTATACGTTCACCGGCTGGTACACCGACGAGCGCTGCACGCACGCGTACCTCTTCAGTACACCTGTCGCCGCCGACCTGACGCTCTACGCAGGCTGGCAGCGCAAGCAGCCCACGCCCGTAACCCCCGTCACACCGGTCACTCCGGCAAAGCCGTCCGCTCCTGCCGACGACGATCTCTCGTTCTCCGATGTGAGCAAGGACAGCTGGTATTATGATGGCGTGAAGTTCGTCTGCGGAAAGGGCCTTATGAATGGCACCGGCGCGAACCGCTTCAGCCCGAACGCCAACACCACGCGCGGCATGATCCTGACGATCCTCGCCAGAATCGAAGGCGTTGATACCTCCGGTACGCCGTGGTATGCAGCGGGCCAGAAATGGGCCATGGCAAACGGCATTTCCGACGGCACGAACATGGAAGGCGAAATCACCCGTGAGCAGCTCGCCGCCATGCTCTACCGCTACG
>OLQB01000199.1_pt1 | contig 47126 bp, 45 predicted proteins | sample 1672681 | NCBI WGS metagenome assembly OLQB01 (sample SAMEA3136713, study PRJEB25190) | human gut metagenome | reverse complement strand
GTTTTACGCGCAACCCCTTTTTTGAAAAAATTTTCACCTTCCCTATCGGAGAATCAGTCAAATCGGATACGTCAAAACCATGGTGTCCGGATCATACGCACGGAGACACCCCTCCACGCGTAGACCGAAAACAATACCTACGCGAAATATCGCAGATTGTCATAGATCCAACCCAAAACAACCGCAACTGAAAAACCCTGCAATATGGCAACTCAAAATTGAAAAATCACCAAACAACATATCGAGGCGATAATATGACCAAAGCCGAGAAACGCAACGCCAGCAAAGGAGCCCATTTATGGCCACTCTGATCGAGGATCTAAAAATGTTTACGCCCAAGAACGATGAAGAAGCAGCCGACTACACACTACTTCTCGAAGCCGCTCATCGCGAAGAGGCCTACAATCGGACATGGCCGGCGCACTTTACCGCATCAGCCTGGGTCGTAAACCCCCTCCGTACAAAAACGCTGATGATATATCACAACATCTATCAATCGTGGTCATGGATTGGAGGCCACGCTGATGGCATACACGACCTTTCACTCGTTGCCGCAAAAGAGCTCGAAGAAGAAACAGGCCTGAGCAGCGCCAAAATGGCACACTCAGGCCTTCTTTCCTGCGAAACGCTTACCGTTGACGGGCACTGGAAACGCGGGGCATATGTCCCCTCCCATTTGCACCTCAATGCAACCTACCTGTTCGAGGCAAATGAAAAAGACACGCTACGCATAGCCCCCGAAGAAAACTCTGGAGTGCGCTGGCTCACGTTTGACGAAGCCCTTACCGCGTCAACCGAGCCTTGGATGGTAGAGCACGTATATCGCAAGTTAATAGAGCGTTCCAAATAGCGCCAGAAGCTACAGAGAGCCGTGCCGAGGAACCACAGCAAACACGACTAAATCCTCCTCATTAGGATTCACCACAGAATGGAACTGCCCCTCCGCACAGTAATGGCATATGCCAGGAGCTAAAGGCTCTTCGCCGCCCTCAACCACCACTTTGCCAACACCAGACATAACGTACACGATCTCTGAATTGCCACTGTGCTGATGCCAACCGATGGAAGAATGCGGATGCACTGTTGCCCTCATAATCCGATTGTTTCCGTCAACGTACGCTTGAGTAGTAACGGAGCCTTCCCCACCCTTAAAATGCTCAATGGTTTCAGGTTGGATGGAATCGAAATCTACCTGCATGACTCACTCCTTATCTTCTCGAAAGACGGAATACACACTTGCTACTAGCTTCTTGCTATCTACCGTTCAGTTGCCGTTCAGCATTTCAACGCAAAAGGGCAACCGCTCTTTACCCAGTATTCTGCAGACCGGCGGAAACACCTGTAACGGTAGAAAGAATCAACGCGAGATAATCCGCCTTTTCCTTAGCTGCCATTTCCTCGCCGCGAATGCGAATAGCACGCAGGGCACGAACCTGAGCAAGTGAAAGAACGTCAATATAGGGATTGCGCACACGAACAGCGCGCCCCAATACTCGTCGCTGGGCCAAGGGCCATTCGCTGCCAGTAATGGAAAGCACCCATTTACGAGTCAACTGCATTTCATCGAATACCTTTTCGGAAAGATCGCGCCTATCGCTCAAGCACAAGTACATCTTCGCAATGCGCTGGTCTGTTTTAGCGATAGACATTTCAAGGTTGTCGATAAAGGTGGCAAACAGAGGCCACTCGCGATAGGCGCGACGGAGCTGCTCGATATCATCCAACTTTTCACAGGCGGTACCGAAGCCATACCACGCAGCCAAATTGATGCGCGCTTGGGACCAGGAGAACACCCAGGGAATGGTACGCAAGTCATCAAGGGATTTAGCACCGAGACCGCGCTTGGCTGGACGGCTGCCAATAGGAAGCAAACCGACCTCAGCAAGGGGTGTTACCGTAGCAAACCACGGGGTGAAATCATCCGTATTCAGCAAATCGAGATAGCTCTTGTGGGCAGCATCATCCAGCTCTTTAGCAACGCCAGCGAATTCGCTAGTCATCTGAGTGTTGGTATGCTCAATTGAAGGAGCCGAACTTAACAACGTTGCCGCCGCCACACTTTCCACATGACGCTGGGCAAGAACAGGATTCCCGTAGCGGGCAAAAATTACCTCACCCTGCTCGGTAACCTTAAAGCAGCAGTTCACCGAGCCCCTCGGTTGCGCCAAGACCGCACGGTTAGCAGGTCCACCGCCACGGCCAACCGCACCACCACGACCATGCATCATGACAAGGTCGATGCGATTGCGCTCCGCCCATTGGGCAATACGGCCCTGAGCTGAATGCAATGCCAGCGTTGCCGTAGTCGGACCAGCATCTTTCGATGAGTCCGAATACCCCAGCATCACTTCCATCTTGCGATTGGTTTGGGCCAGGCGGCGCTGCACCGCAGGAAGCTCCAGCATCTTATCCAGAACCTCAACACAGCCCTCCAAATCCTCCAGCTGCTCAAACAGGGGGATAACATCCAAATCCGGCACATCTTCGGCATGGGCGAAAGCGAGCTGCGCCAGCTCGTATACATCGGCAACATGCTGAGCGCTTTTCGTGAACGAAATAATGTAACGGTGGGCCATCTTCTTGCCGTAACGAAGTTGGATAGAACCGATGGCACGGAACGTATCAAGAACCTCGCGGGTCATAGGCTGCAAGTTTCCATGGATCCCGTTTTCGCAAATATCAGCCAACGCACGCTCATGAACCACTGAATGCTGACGGAACTCCATTTCCACCATATGGAAACCGAACGTCTCCGCCTGCCACATAAGCGTTTGCACGGGACCATACGCTGCACGCACTGCGCCTGCTTCAACGAGTGAACGCTGCACTACCTGAAGGTCAACTAAAAAATCTTCAACACAACGATACATCGTGTCAGCATTACGCGTAACGGTAGCATCAAGACGAGCCGCCATGACAAGCATTACCGCGCGATGCGGCTCAGAAGCGGAGATGACCTCGGCCCGACCGGTTAACTCCTCGCTCATTTCAACCTGATGATTCCAGAGATTCAAAAGCTCGGCCGAAGGCGAAGTGTAGCCCGATTCTAAAGTCAGGTTACGCCCTACCGTGCGGCATGCCTCCGCCAAAGCGGAAACCATATGGGCGGAAAACTTAGCAGCTACCTGACGGCTTACCTTTGCAGTTACGTTCGGGTTACCATCGCGATCGGACCCGATCCAGCTTCCCAAGCGGAAAAACGGCGGGCAAACCGGCTTAACGCGACCTGCCTTTTCCCCAAGAACCCAATCATCGAATCGACGGTAAATCTTAGGAATAGTGGTGAAGAGCGTGTTGTCGAACACATCGGTAATGGTGTCCGCTTCCTCTACGGGGGTAGGCTTCTTCACTGAAATGGGCGAAGTGCGCACCAATGCATCGATTTCCTGAAGCAGATGACGCTCATTTTCCGCTAAATCAGAACCGCCCATATAAGGACGTTCCGCTAACAGCAATGCAATACGACGGATTTTTCCTTCAACCGCTTTGCGGCGCGCCTCGGTGGGATGAGCCGTAAACACTGGGTGGAACTCCAAACGATTCAGCAATTCGGTGGCACGACCCACACCCATTTCATCTACCAGCTGACGATAGGCAACGGTAAGTTCATTGGTCGGGTCGGTTTCCATTTGCCCCAAGGGCTCACGGCCACGCTCACGCAACGTCTTAACGCGATAATTTTCCTCAGATAGATTAGCCAGATGAAAGAACGAGGTGAATGCTCGCACCACCACCTGAGCGCGCTCAATAGGAAGCATGTCGAGAAGATCAACCGCTTCGCGAAATGCTTTGTTCCCCTCAGTTGAAGGGAGCGGGATCCCCTGCTCGTCAACGGGTTCATCACTCGCAGCGCTGCCCGGATCGCCCTCGTTGGCAGCAATTACGCTTTGCAAAAGCCTATCGAACAGACTACGGATTTCAGGATCGTACTCATCAAGCACTTTTCGCTCCAGGCGAAGGAACAGGGCTAGGTCGCCCCGCAAGCTATCGGGAATATCAATCTCGGCCAACGGAAGACCGCCAACGGCACTTCCCGCGCATTGAAAAGCGCATTCTGCAGATGGAAGCTGGGCGGACGCAGCAGGAGATGGGGTTTCCATCAAAGTCCCTCTTTCTGACGATTCGCCCATGAAGTCAAGCAAATCGACGCACCGACGGTAAAGAATGCACTTGAGTATAGAAGATTGAACACGTTTTATCGCTACACTTTATCTAAATAAAGCAAATCACTATAGCTGCCTCCCAAAGCAGCGAGCATAGCCACCACGGAATGAGGAAACCAGTGAGTCAGCTGCCCCTCGGCAAAGAGACCTTAGCAATCCTGCAAATTCTGTCTGCGGGCATATTGTGGGGGCTTGTTGGGCCATTGGTTAAAATGATGGAATTGCACGGCTCGACAGCGGCGAGCACAAGCTTTATCAGGATGCTCTTTGCTTTTCTTATCATGACCGCATTCACCGCTATGAAATTTGGACCGAAAGCGCTGATAGTCGACAAGCGAACCCTTGTCGCCTGCGCTGTACTGGGCGTTGTTTCCAACGGTATCTACAACATGTTCTATACCATGGCCATCGCCAATGCCGGCATCGCCGTTTCGGCGGTACTGCTAAACACTGCGCCTATTTTTACCACCGTATTTTCAATGCTGATATTCCATGAGGGCATCTCCCTTTTAAAGGTTATCGCCCTCTGCATCAATGTGGTGGGTTGCTCGCTTGCTGCAACGGGAGGCCAGATTAACCTGGAAACGCTATCAGTTCTTGGAGTTAGCTGTGGCATTGCATCGGGGTTCACTTACGGAATGGCAGCGATAATCACGCGCATTGCGGGAAGCGCCACCAATACCTACGTCATGAGTGCTTACAGTTACCTATTCGCCACTATTTCTGTTCTGATCCTCTTCCAACCATGGACCTGTCCCGAATCGTACAACGCCGCAACCATAGCCTATGGATTTTTACTGGCCTTGATTCCTACTTCGCTGGCATACCTGCTGTACTACAAGGGTATTTTGAAGATGAAGGAAACGAGCAAAGTCCCCATCATCGCTTCCGTAGAAATGATTGCTACCGCCATCATAAGTGTTGCGTTCTTCGGCGAGTATTTGTCCCCTGCCGCCATCTTCGGCATTGTGCTGGTTGTTGCCTCTATTGCCCTAATGAGCGTCAGGATAAGCGCACGGCACCGATAGAGAGAACACGGTTAGCATGCACGACCGTCACTACCTTCCGTAGGATTTTTTCCTGGCATAAAAGTAAAGCGCAATCATGGTTGCCCCTGTCACAATCCACGTTACGGGGTATATAAGCATCAGATTCTCAAACGAACGAATAAGCGGGAACAAAGTAAATACGTACACGATGCGCAAAAGACATGAGCCTACGATAACCACAATGGTAGGCAGGACCGACCAACCCATACCACGCATACCGCTCGCCGTGACCTCATACGAACACGGCATGAACTCAAACAGCTCCACATGCCACAAGCGAATATAGGCAAACGAAAGTGCTCCCGCCTCAGCGGTGAAAATACCCAAGAACAGATCGCCACCTAAAGTGAAAAGCAAGCTTAATGCCAGTGTAGAAACAAACGATGCCGCCATGCAGAATTTCATGACCTTGTCGCAACGCCTATACTGGCCTGCCGCATAATTTTGGCCAATAAAGGTAACTGCGGCCTGGGAAAAGGCGTTCACGAAGAAGTAGGTGTAGAACTCGAAATTCATAGCCGCAGATGAACCTGCAGTTGCGTCTGCGCCAAAGCCGTTGATCTCACCCTGGATAATAATGTTGGAAAGAGCGAATACCGCACCCTGCAAGGCGGCAGGAAGGCCTATGTGCATAAGGGTTTTGAGATCGATTCCCACAACCCTAAAATTCTTAAGCTCCAGACGGTAGGATTCATCTTCGGTAAGCAAGAAATAAACAATAACAGCAGCGCATACGGCATCGGCGATAACCGTACCTACCGCAATGCCAAATACGCCTAAGCAAAGAAACTCTACCGCAGCGTAATCGAATGCAATATTGAGCACTGCAGCAATCGCCAAGGCGTACAAGGGGCGACGCGTATCTCCCTTAGCTCGAAGCACAGCAGAACCGAAGTTGTATATAACCAAGAAAACGATGCCTATGAAGTAGACATGCAGGTACTGCGCTCCCTCAGCCCACGCCTCAGCAGGCATATTCACTGCAGCAAGAATAAAATCGGTTGAAAGAACACCGGCAACAGCCAAAACAAGCGAACAAACCACTGCGGCGGCGGCTGAGGTCTGTACCGCACCCCTGATTTTGTCGATGTCGTCGTGCCCGATATGGACTGCGATTACCACGTTTACGCCAACCGACAGCCCAACGAACACCGCGACAAACAAACTGATAATTGGAGCAACGCCACCAACAGCAGCCAGCGCATCACCGCCCAGCCACTGGCCGGCAAATACCGCATCGGTGGAGTTCAGCAACTGTTGCAAAATGCTGGTAATAGCAAGGGGAATGGAAAACAGAACGATTTTCTTAGCCAAGGGGCCATGAAGCATATCTATACTGTTGGTTTTCTTGCTTTCCGCCGCAGTGCTCACGCCGCATTCCCCTTCAATTGCCATGTTCCGCTGCCGATTGTCCTCTTCCACACCAAAATAAACAACACTACGTTATTTATTTCCACATCCCCTTTGGATATACAAGAAGCATCAACCACCGCCCTTCCGAGCATGCAGGCGCCTACTGAAAAGCCCCGCAGACTCCGAACCGCACCTCCCGAACTTGGACTTTCGTTTCTCAATCCAAATTTGGAGATGCGGTTCATAAGCCGACAGGGCGAAAACCAGTTATAAGCCAGCGCTACACTGCGGAAAGCCGAACCGCACACACCTTGTATTCAGGCGTAGAACAAATACGATCGAGCGCTGCATCGGTAAGCCAGTTGGCATTACCATCCTGGAAGTGGAACGGCATCCACGTTTCTCCAGGATTGGTCTTGTCCGAAACGCGTGCCACCGATTCAATGCTTCCTCGACGACTTTCAACGCAAACCCTACTGCCATCCGAAATGCCCAATCGTTCGGCATCAAAAGAGTTGACCTCAATAAACGAATGGCCGCAAATCTCGTTCAAACCAGGAGTTTTATCCGTCATAGCCGTTGCGTTGTAGTGATACAAAATACGACCCGTAGTGAGCATAAGCGGGAACTCTTCATCGGGCAGCTCTGCTGGAGGAATGTAGTCGGCCAGTGAGTAAATGCCCAAACCGCGAGTAAAGGCACCCACATGCATGATCGGCGTACCTGGATGGTCCTTGTCGAGGCAAGGCCACTGCAAGCCCCGACCTGCAACTTCTTCCGAATCAAGCCGTTTATGGCTAATGCCATGGAAACTTGGAGTAAGCTCCGCAATTTCATCCATAATCTGAGCGCTTGTAAGCTGCGGCTGGGCATATCCCATACGATTCATCAAATCGATGAAGATGTCGGTATCGAGACGTGTGCCAGGGATAGTGACCGCCGTGCGAATACGCTGAACACGACGTTCGGTATTGCTGAACGTACCTTCTTTTTCCGCATAACTACGACCAGGAAGAACAACGTTGGCGAACTTGGCTGTTTCAGTTAAGAACAGATCGTCTACCACCAAGAAATCGAGTGCTTCAAGAGCCTTGATAACATGGTTGGTGTCGGGGTCGGTTCGTACTGGGTCCTCGCCGAAGATGAACAATCCCTTGATATCTCCCGAGATCATCTTGGGGAAGCACTCGGTTGCATAGATACCCTTCCACTTAGGGATCTCAACTCCCCAATGGCCCTCGAAGCGTTTCATCACTTCGGCATTGGCGAGCTTCTGGTAGCCAGGGAAATCGCCGGGGGTTGCACCCATATCACAGGCGCCCTGCACGTTGTTCTGCCCGCGGATAGGGTTAACACCCGTCCCTGGCTTTCCAAAATTGCCCGTGATCATAGCCAAGTTCGACAACGCCATTACACCTTCAGTGCCACTAGTATGCTCGGTAACGCCAAGGCAGTACACGATAGCAGCGGCACCCGCTTCACCATACAGCTTTGCCGCAGCAATCAAATCGCAAGCATCGATGCCGCAGATTTCCGCTACGTATTCAGGTGTGTACTTTTCCACCATCGCCTTGAAGTCGTCAAAACCCTCAGAGCGTTCTGCGATAAACGTCTCGTCGATAAGACCCTCGTGAATAAGTACCCTTGCAACACCATTGGCAAACGCGACATTGGTGCCAGGATGTAGTTTCAGATGAATATCAGCTTTAGCGGAAAGGCCGATATTGCGCGGATCGACCACGATAAGCTTTGTTCCCGTTTCGACCGCGTGGCGGATCTGCATGCCAATAACCGGATGGGCTTCCTCTGGGTTCGAACCAACCAGCATGATTACATCAGCGTTCCGAGCGATGTCGGTAATGGGATTGGTCATAGCGCCAGAACCCAGGGTTTGTGCCAAACCGGCAACCGAAGGACCATGACAAACGCGGGCGCAATTATCGATGTTGTTCGTCTTGAACACCGTACGTGCCATTTTCTGAAGCATGTAGATGTCTTCATTGGCAGAGCGAGCACACGCAAACGCAGCAAGGGCCTGACCGCCAAACTCATCACGCAGTGCACCCATCTTAGCTGCAACAAGATCAAGGGCTTCATCCCATGTAGCGGGCTCAAGCTGCCCTGTTTCGCTGTTGCGGATAAGGGGCGTAGTAAGACGTTCCTCCGAATGAACGAAATCGAAGCTACCGCTGCGGCCCTTCACGCACAGCAAGCCATGATTTGAGGGTCCATCAACCGCTTCAGTATCAACGATCCTGCCGTTTTTCACAATGAGATTGTATTGGCATCCTGTAGCGCAATGGGGGCACGTAGTAAGTACGCGTTCAACTTCCCATTCCCGGTATTCTGCGCGACGCTTCATGGTAAGGGCGCCCGTCGGACAGGATTGCACGCAGTTGCCGCACGATTCGCACCCTGAGGTTTTCCAGTTGGGACCAAAAGGCGCTTCAATCGATGTCCGCAAACCACGTTTTGCAGCATGAAGCGAATGATTGCCTGCAGCGGAATTGCATGCGCCCACACAGCGTTGGCAGCGAATGCAAAGATTAGGATCGAACGAAATGAAGGGGTTCGAGTCGAACACCGGCTTGCGTTTTCCTGCTCCCTCAAACGAGGGATGCTGCACCCCAACCTCTCGGGCCACCGCCTGCAGCTCACATGCGCCGTTCTTATTGCAGCTGAAGCAATAGTTGGTGGAATCGAGGCCATGATCGGAAAGAATCAGGTCCATAGCCAACTTACGATAGGCAACCAAACGTTCCGAAACGGTAGTTATGACCATGCCCTCTTTTGCAACGGTGGAACAGGCAGGAACAGGAGCATCTTCGCCTTCGACCTCAACCATGCAAATACGACACGAAGAGATGGCGCTGCGTTCTTTTAAGAAGCAAAGCGTAGGAATGTGGGGCCAGCTTTTTCGGCAGCGTCAAGAATCGTTGCGCCCTTGGGCACCGACAACGAAACGCCGTCAACAATGAGCGAAATAGCCTGCTCATCGGCAACCACAGAAGATCTTGCGCATTCGTTAGACATACTGGAACCTCCCATCAACCTGGCAGCCAGCACCAAAGCAATCGCAACGCAGGCAGCGTCCGCACTCCTGTTCCGCTTCCTCCAAGCTCATGCCATACTCAACTCCCAGGAAATCATTCTTGCGCTCGCGAGCAGGGCGCTCTGCGATTTCGACACGTCCTTTTGGCGTTCGATCATTTTGCTTGGGCTCAGGGAGCGCAACATCGCAAGGAAGAGTGTGATGGTAGCCAAAGTACTCATCGATATTGCGCGCGGCGACCTTGCCCGCACCGATGGCTTTAATCACCGTTGCGGGGCCACTTTGACAATCACCGCCCACATAGATTCCAGGCAAATTAGGAGATTCAAGTTGCCCATTGGCAACAAAGCTGCCGCGTTCCGCCTGCATACCGAAATCGGCAAAAGGATCTACGTCGATATCCTGTCCAACCGCAATGAGAATTACGTCAGCTTCGATGCGGCGTTCGGGCTTGTTGGCGGCAACGGGTGCAGGTCGGCCTCGTTTAACCGCGCCAATCATCTGCGGTTGCGTGATAAGGGCAGTGCAGTGCCCCGATTCATCGACCTCAACACGAGCAGGGGCTTCAAGCACAGCCATCTCGACACCTTCGGCAACGGCGGCTTCCACTTCTTCAACCAAAGCCGTCATATCCGATTGTCTACGACGATACGCAACCGTAACCTCCGATGCGCCAGCACGAACCGAGGTTCGCGCGCAATCCATAGCAACATTGCCACCGCCGACCACAACAACTTTCTTACCTGAGAAATCGGGGTAATCTCCATCGCCAATTTTCTGCAGCAAGTCAACCGCAGACACAACACCTTCGGCATCACCGTTTTCGAGTTTTAGCGTTTTTCCCAATTGAGCGCCAATGGCAACGTACACTGCATCGAATTCGTCGTTGATCTTAGCCATAGCAACGGCATCGATGCGCACGTCGCATTTCACTTCGATATTGCCCACGGAAAGAATGGCGCGGATATCTTCATCCAAACGTTCGCGAGGAAAACGATATGCAGGAATGCCATAACGCATCATGCCGCCCAGCAAGTGATTCGCCTCAAACACCGTTACGGAATGCCCCATCAGTGCCGCATAATAGGCGCAGGTAAGACCGGAGGGGCCACCCCCAACAACTGCAATTCGCTTACCGGAATCGGGCAAACGTCCGGGCGTAGAAACAGAATCCGCAGCAACCTGATCGACTGCCATTTTTTTGATACCGCGGATATTCAGCGGCGCATCGATGAGAATACGACGGCAGCGTTTTTCGCAAGGATGCTCGCACACCAGTGCACATGCCGTAGGGAATGGATTGTCTTTGCGGATAAGTTTGATAGCGTCGGCATAGCGCCCCTCGCCAACAAGGGCAATATACCCCGGCACGTTAACGTGAGCCGGGCATAGAGTTTCGCAAGGAACGCTTTGACCCATGCCCTGGGTGCAACTATGCCCAACCAGATGAGCTTCAACCTCTTCGGAAAAAGTATCGAGCGCATCAAGCGTTACCTGGGCAGCTTCGTACCCCACCGCGCAATCCGATGCATCGCGAATCATCTGGGCGAGCGCACGCAAAGTTTCCAGTGTTTCGTTGTTTGCCTGGCAGTTTGCCAATTCCCGCATCAACTCAGATAGTTTCGGCAGCCCATCACGGCAAGGAACGCATTTCCCACACGTTTGGTTTGCGCCAGTCTCAATATGAGATGCAACGGTGGTCAGCGGGCACTGACCAGGAGGTGCAGCCTCAACCCTTCGCTCGAATCGCTTTAAATAAGATTCCACCTTCACATCGGCCGCCGTCTTGGGCTCAATAGATAGCGCAGACACGCATCCCCCTTCCCTGTACAGCATCGCGAATTTCGCCTTATAAAGCTCCGAACAGAAGCAACAGCCCATAGCCGATAACCGCACCAAATAGCTCAACATCCAGCAAGCAAAAACGCCCTCCCCGAGGGGAAAACGTCCACGCATATAACCAGGTTAAAGCATATTCAAATACGTTATCCGAATCACCAACCATGACGAACAACGTATATCTAGACGCATTCAGTCGATCACCAAATCATCACCAGAGAACCACCAGGCACGGCGCTATAGCCGCAAGCCGAAAGAGAAAGGCACATTGCAATGATCTACAAGGCAGAGAAGTTTTCAGCCGATGACGTAATGGAGGAAACCGAGAGGAAGATCAACCAGGCTCACGCATTGGTCAACGCCATAGCTTGCAGCCCGAACGCAGTGAGCGAAGACGAGGTTTGCGGGGTACTGAACTTCCTTGACGTTGTTTCGGAGCAGTTCCGGGAGTGCATGAAGGCGGTTGAGCTGATCCAAGGCACCGAAGCCCAGGGGATCGCGAACAGCCCGTTAGAATCGCTGTAGAACCCCGTACGCAGAGCAACGGCACAGAAGAGCAAGAGGGCAAACATGCAGCAGCGATGGAGCAGAGCAGAGGACGCTGTTATCAGGCGCTATCGGGAACAGGGCGCATACAAGATTCGCAAGCAGCTAAGAACGCTGTGCGGCACAGACAGAACAGTTCAGGCTATACGCATGAGGGCAAGCCGTAAGGGCGTATCCCTCGCGAAATACAATCAGTGCGATGTTTGCGGCGCTGTTCTCAACTCGCACAACAACAGCGGCAAATGCCCCGACTGCAACCTTGCAGACCGCATAGAGAACATGCAGCAGCGCAAACGGCACCTCGAATCGCTAGAGCGCAAGGAAGCGAGCATCGACCTAAGGCGCATGTACAACGCAGAGCGGCAGGCGGTGCGGCGCTTGGAGAAACGAATCGGGGTAAGATGATTCGAAAAATATCTAGGTGCCTGACCTGCAACTTAACGGTTTCTGTAACAGGGATTCATGAACCCTGCACAAGCTTATAGGCTGTTTCTGCGAAAGAGGGGAAAAGGGATCAGCTGACCCACTGCGCTACAGGCTCATACAATGACGTTCGGGCGGTAAGCTCCCTTTCTATCATGCCTTACAGAGTTCCCGCCATCCCCTACTCAGCGCCCTTGCAAGCGATTTGCAGGGCGCTTTTTATATGCCGTGGTCTATTCGGTTCCTGGCTGCTTCTCGCTGGTTCCGCTTGCGTTGCCGCTCTTCGCATTTTTTTGCAGCAGTAAGCGGAATCCCTATGTGGGTTCTTCGCTCCCTGCTTGCGTTTGAACATCTTCCAGCACCACTTGCAAGCGCATTCCCTCCACGGTGCGGGGTCTGATAGGGTTTCGATCATCTGACGGCAGACAGCAGCCGTAAGCCCACCGCTTCGAGTGTCCCCGAAGTCGAACACGCTTCCAGGCGCTTTCGTGCTATTCATCCCCCCTGTTTCGCTGCACCAGTAAGCGGCTGAACGGGGATATGCTGCGTTGAATATTTCACTCATGCCGAATGAGCCATTCGCGCCGTTTGCGATTTTGGAAACACTAGAAGCAAACAGGCTCAAATCCTGAATAAAGCGAGCAGCTTCGCTAACAGAAACGAAAAGACCCTTGTTTGTGAGACTTTGCGAAAAGCCAGGATAGAAGCTATCTGTTATTCGAATCGCCTGTCCCCATTCGTTGCTAGGTAGCGTTTCGTTGCCGCTTTGCAGCCTTGCCCCGTATTCCCTATACGGGCTGAAAGGCAAACCCCACTTTTCGCAAAAGCAAAAGGAGTTCGTCCGCGTTCGATATTTCATCTTCTGGACAGAGATTCAGCGGCGGCATTTCGACTATTTGATGGTTGAAAAACTCGATGGGCAAATCCTCGTAGTGCATAAACGATCCGCTTGCTCTGTCCTGCACGAAAAACAGATGCCCATTGCATTTCTCGATGCGAATAGGCGAATGCGCCCACCAATAAAGCGGGTTAGCCGCCCATTGTCCACCGTATGTTTCTTTTTGATTTGCCAATTGTCCCGCTAAACATTACTTCGATTGAGGGACATTATGCCGTTTTACTTTGAGACAACGCAAGCATGCACAGCGTTCAAAGTATCGAATTGCAGTTACAGAAGGCGGTTTAGATGAAACCAGGAATCAAGGTTATCCGAATGGACAGCCACGGAAACGAGAGCGGACTTAACCAGCTTATAACGGTCAAGGAAACGGCAACGCTTCTTGACTGCACCGAGCAGACGGTTAGGGCGATGGTTCGCCGCAAGGAGCTTCCAGCGGTGAAGATCGGTCACCGTGTCTACATTCAGCGGGACAAGTTCATCGCGAAGTTTTGCGAGTAGGTGGACGGCATGGGAAACGCTTTCGATGCCGAGAAGCCTTCTGAGAGCCACAGGCAAACGAACAGGGTAACGGGCGCAACGGCTGCATACGAAGCCGCCAAATGGAAGAAGAGCCACCCACGCGCCTATTGGCTGATGGCTGACACCGCGCTGAGGATCGCGGGAAGTGGGCGGCGGCTGAGCATTTCGATGGTTGCCGAGGTTGTCAGGGCAACGTATATCCCACGCGAAGAGAACGAAGTGCCTTTCAAGGTCAACAACACCCTTCTTCCCGCTCTTGCACGGATGCTGGAAGCCGATTACCCCGAAGAGTTGGGCGGCAGGTTCGAGAAGCGCAGGAGCCTATCTGACGATATGGTGGGCAAGGTGAACGCAGATGGATAGAGAAACATTCTCAGATGCCTGCTTGCAGGCGCTTAACGATGAGCTGGAAGGGTTCGCGCCGTTTCGGTACACCGTCAACCCCCATGCCCGTTTCCTAGGCTCGATGCTCAACACGTTCTCGATCGATGATATTCGGCAGATGGTGGCTTTCAAGCGCAGGCAGTGGGAAGGCACCCAGTACCAAGCGCATTTAAACCCAAGCACGCTGCTAAGCCCGTACCACCTGGAAGCATACATAGCCGAATCCAAGCTACCACCAACAACACGGCGGGTTGGCAGTGCCGCCTTCATTGACGAAGAGTTGGCAAGCTATGCGAACTGACGGAAGCGGGGTGAATAAGCCATGAGCCGCGCAAGCGAAGCCATACGGGGGCATGATGGGCGTTGGTCACCGATTGGGGCAAGTGAGGTAGTGGAAGCTGCACGGCTTGCCAAGGAGGTAGCGTGTGGGAGCCAGACCAGGGAAGCCCAGGCAATGCAAGCGTATATGTTCCTTGCAGCAATTCGGGATTCCGAAAGGCTTACCGCCGTTGCGTCAAACGCCGATGTTGCCGCCCATGTTCTGACCAAGGACGGGAGCGGCACCGTTAGCGGAGCAAGCTATAGGCGCTACACGAAGAACGACCTAAGACTATGCGGGTTGGTCGATTTCCCGAGCAGCAAGGGAGGGCGAGAGGCGGCAACGGTCTACACGTTCCCCGTTTTCATGCGGCTGTACGGCATTGTGGATAACTCGGGGGCAACAGCCCATGAACCCGCTAAACCATGTACCAGCCAACTGGTACAAAACACGCATGATTTGTACGGGCTAACTGGTACAAAACACGCACAAAAGGTAGCAAGTATAGAGTTACTAGAGGATAGAGGTAACTGCTTAGAAGAGGGATATTCCATAAGTCCCCGAGAAAGCTCATTACCCATTGTGGAAAACCAGCAACCTCAACAGCAGCAAGGCAGACCGAGACATGGGAACGTAAGGAATAGCTTCTGCCCCAAATGCAGGGATACAACCCGATTCAGGCAGCGGGAAGGAACAGGCTTTTTCACTTGCACGAAATGCGGTTACAAATGTTTTCTTCCTGACGATTAGGGAGAAAGACCAAAAAGGGAACCCCCGTTTCCAAGATCGGGAAACCCCCTCTAAGAAAAAGAAAAGTCAAGCAAAGGCAATTCAACAGAACGATGAACGCCGTTCCGCGAACGGCAGCGAAGAGGAAAGCACATGGGAAGAACGCCAACGCCTAAGCAGCTCGAATTTGCCAACGCCATAGTATCGGGTGCCGCGCCTTCCGAAGCGTACAGGCAAGCGTACCGAGCGGACGGCATGAGCAGCGCGAGCGTGGCAAGGGAAGCCCAGCGCCTTCTCTCCAACCCCGTTATCGCCCCAATAGTGGAAGAGGGGCGCAGGGAAGCGGCAGAAGCCGCCAAATGGAGCCTGAGAAAGGCGCTAGAGCGCCTACAGGCGGTAAACGACAGGTGTTACGAGGAATTGCTAGAGGGCATGGACGGCACGGCGCTAAGGGGCTTCACGGACACGCTGGACAGGCTCAACGAGCTTGCAGACGTTAAGCGCGAAGCGGAAACAGACACCGTTCCGCGCATCGTGTTCACGCCGTCCAAGCGCCAATAGCCTGGCAAGGGCGGGGATCAGCCCAACAGAAACCAGAAAATGACCCGTTCCCGTTATAGGTTTTCCTTTATGGCTGGATTCGGCTATAGGCAGCCGTTGCCTACCGATGCGGGAGCAGGCGGGGCATTATCCGTCATTGACGGAACGAAAGAGACGAAAGGCAAGAGTGGCAATAATGGTTGCTAACGGAATATACAACTATCGAGAGGCTCTAGACGCTGAGGGCAAAAGCTACAGCCCGAAGAGGTGGGACTGCTATATCAACGTGCCAGGCATGAAAAGACCATTGCATAGGCGGTTCAACGGCACGAAAAGAGACTGCGACAGATTTTGCATGGGGATAAGGAGGGAAGCAGAATCGGGAATCCGACCCGATGCCGAGAAGGTCACCGTTGCCGATTTCATGGGCGATTACCTGAGAAACCGTCAGGCAATGAGCGAATTTGCCGACAGCACGATAGCGAGGTACGACTGGCTTCTCCGTAAGTGGATAGCCCCGTACATCGGCGGCGTGCCAGTCAAGGACGTTAGCCCCTCCATGATCGAAAGATGGTACAGGAAAGCGTCTTCAGATGGGGCTTCTGGAACAACGCTGAACAAAGCTCACAGGCTGGCTAAGATGGCTTTCAAGAACGCCGTAAGGGATGGGCTTGCCACCTCCAACAAGTTCGACCAGGTGAAGGCACCGAAGAGCGAAGAGAACAAGCGCGGATACCTTTCATTCGAGGAAGCGGGAAGGATGCTGAACGTGCTTGACGAAGAGGAAGGGTTAAGCGGCTTCTCAGCGGCTGTGAGAATCGGTTTGGCTATCGGCGCACGGCGCGGCGAGGTGTTGGCGCTCACGTGGAACGACATCGATTTCAAGGCTGGAACGGTGTCAATCACGAAGAGCCTTGTTCGCGTACCAGGAGCGAGGAAGGCGGGTGTTCCGTCTAAGACCGTCAAAGCGCCCAAGACCGAAAATAGCAACAGAACGGTCACGATCGACGCGGGGACGCTCCAATGGCTCAGGAAGTGGAAGCGCGAGCAGAAGCGCGAGCTTTCCGCGCTATGTGTCGTGCAGGTTCCGAAAACGCCGATCTGCTGCTCAACGTGTGGGCGCAGGTTTGGCGGCGTTGCGGCGCTTGCAGGGGGAACGCTGAACCCATCATCTTTCAGAAGCCAATTCGGCAAGTTTTGCGAAAGGCACCAATTCAAGGACAGCCTAGGGAATCGCCCATGCTTCCATGAGCTGCGCCACACACAGGCTACCTACCTGCTTGCAAAAGGAGAGGACGTTATCAGCGTTTCTGCCCGTTTGGGTCATGCTTCACCGAGCATAACAAGTGACATGTACGCCCACGCAATGCCCCAGCGTGACGTTGAGTGTGCGGGTACCATCGGCGCACTTCTGACGGAAGCGAAGATGAAGGCAATATAGCAAAGATCACCAAATCATCACCAGCGGGGCGTTTTTCGAGCACAAATAAACTAGCGGGTCAGCATAAATTAACCGTCTGACCTGCTAGTTTTCAAAAGCTGATCGATGGAGTGCGAGCATACAAGAGCCTTCCCGAGGGGAAGGCACTTGCGAACACTGTACTTGTTTTCGATGCCATCCAACGGCAACGGCATCTATTTATCGGCGAAAGGAATAATTATTCAACCCTTATAAAACTGTAGGCCCTACCAGCAGTCCAACAGAAAGCGCGGACCATTAACCGCGCAAAAAGAGAGAAACCTATCAATCAACTGGATAGTACGTGGTTACCGTGGGGTTATCTTCAATGTAAGCACGAAGCTTATCAATGTAACGCTGCGCTAAAGGAGAGAACGGACGCTCGGCATGATACAGATAGCCAACCGTCATGCTTTCATCAACCTCAAGAGGGATGGAGCAGATGCTCTGCCCCATTTCACCGGAGAGAACACCCGTTGAAATGGTATAGCCGTTGTGCCGATTAAGGAGAATTGTCAAGGTACCGCGGTCGTAATAGGTAATGTTCTGGCTGTGAGGCAGATGGCTCAACGGCTCTTCCGCAAAAAAGAAAGAATTGTTGCTGCCCTGCTCGAACGAATAACGAGGATACTCTTCCAAGTCTTCGGGCTTCAAGCTTGCTCGACCAGCAAGAGGGTGGTTCGAGCCGACGAACACATGCGGGTGTGCTTCAAACAGCGGCGTAAAAGTTAACCCTGCATCGGAAAAAGCCTTAGTAAGCACCTTACGATTGAACTCGCTCAGGTACAAAACACCGATCTCGCTGCGGAATTCTTTAACGTCATCAATCACTTCAGCTGTGCGCGTCTCACGCAAGGAAAAGTTATACTCCTCTTCGTCGCACTCCTCAGCCAAATCGACAAATGCATGGACGCAGAAGGCGTAATGCTGGGAAGAAACACAAAGCCTACCCTTGGCGGCACTGTTCGAGTTGGAATAACGTGCCTCGAACAAATCAAACTGTTGAAGGATCTGCCGAGCGTAACCGATGAATTCGGTACCCTCATTTGTGAGGGTAATGCCACGGTTTGTACGGTTAAAAATGGAAATTCCCAGTTCCTGCTCGGTGTCTTTAATGGTGGTTGAAAGCGTGGGTTGGGAAACATACAGCTGCTGGCTCGCTGCGTTGATGGAGCCGCATTCAGCGACTTCAATAATGTAACGAAGCTGTTGGAGCGATATGTTGGTGTGCATGCTTCTTCCCTTCCCCAGTAAACGCTGCGCAAATGAAAACAGGCCAGGGCTTTAAGCCTCTGGCCTGTGTGCAAGTGGTGGGCGATACTGGGATCGAACCAGTGACCTCCACCGTGTCAAGGTGGCGCTCTCCCCCTGAGCTAATCGCCCGAAAATGCCGAACTGCTTCAGCGAGCTTGTATATTACCAGAACAGCACTTTGCGTCAACTGTCTAGGTTCGTTTTTTTCATAAATGGAACTGTTATTCCGTATGACTCTCCGCTCGATGATAGGCGTCATCGGGCTCGATGTGGACAAGGATGTCCTTTACCTGCGGGAACTTATGGACGATCTCGGATTCGATACGATCAGCAAGCTCATGCGAAGCAGCAACGGTCATGCTCGGATCAACCAGCACATGCAGATCGGCATATACATCACCCTGCGTACCGCGCGTACGAATACGATGCGCATTCCGAACGCCTGCGATATTTTCTACGACCTTGCGAACTTCCTCTTCGGGGATTCGAGCCTTATCGGAAAGAGTCTGAAAAGCGGAACGGAACACATCGAATGCAGTATACAAAATAGCGACCATGACGACTAAAGCCATAACGGAGTCGGCAATAGCGAAGCCGAGCTGGATCAGCACAAGACCAACAATGACGCCAATGGAAACCATGGCATCGGAAAGCGTATGGCTTGCATCTGCAAGCAAGATATCGCTGTTCAAACGTTTACCGGCCCGTCGCTCGTAGGTTGTAACCCCAATGTTAATGCACAGCGTGCCTACCATGACCACATAAGAAACCACCGTAACGGAAGCATTATGGTCACCCGAAATTAGCGCACTGATAGCGCTTGATCCAACTTCAAACGCAGCAACTATGAGCAAAACGCCAATAACCATGCTCGCATATGTCTCGAACTTAAAGTGCCCGTAAGGGTGGCCCTCATCTGCAGGACGGAGAGCAAGCGTGATTCCAACCAAACCAACTACATTGCCCATAGAGTCGAACACCGAGTGGATACCGTCAGCCTGCATAGAATGAGAATTGGTGGCCAAGCCATAGAAGAACTTCGCAAGCGCAACCAGCAGATTAAGCAGAAGAACAATCCACAGAACATGACGCACTTCGGCCATTCTCGATGTCTGATAAGACCCACTATTCATAACGCTCAACTTCTTCCATCAAATAACGTCACTCAAGGTTAGACGCTTAAAGGCAAAAAGAATCGCCCACCTACGTGAGCGATTCACCACACCTTAACACCGAATTCGGTTACCGCAGGTTAACAACACCAAGTGTAAAAAAAGCCAACACTGATGATCTTTAACGCAAACAAAACGACGATGTTTTAACAGCTAGCAAGATACGCTTTCAGGGTATCCACGAATTGATCGACATCGTCTTCGCATGAATCGTAACCGAAGCTGACACGCAGCGTGCGCTTGCCCATTGCAAGGGGAATGCCAGCCGCCTGGAGCGAAAGCGGATGCTTATGACGCCATGTGCCAACTGGAACGGTATTGATGTTTGACTCACACGCAGAAGCCTTGGAAACATAGACGCCGTGATCACTCAAATAACGGAGGGCCACCTGGTTTTTCATACTGGGAACGCTGAAATTGAACAGATAAGGCGACCCATCTTCACGAGAATTGATTACCGCATCAGGAATCTCTGCGTTAACCCGCATGCGTAAATGGTCCCACAATCCGCGAACGCACATTTCTTCAGCCTGCCTGTCAGAAAATGCGCAGCGAACCGCTTCGGCAAAACCGGCGGCGAGGTAAACAGGCTTAGTTCCTGAACGAAGGCCGCGTTCTTGCCCACCCCCAAACGCCGTGGTGAACATATTCGTCCCACGCTTCACGAACAATGCACCGATACCCTTCGGGCCCCCAATCTTATGAGCAGAAAGGGAAGCTAAATCAACACCCCACTCATGTACGGGGACATCGATTTTGCCAAAAGCCTGAACAGCATCGGTGTGCACCAATGCATTAGGGGCATATTCATTGCGCAGCTTGACGATTTCAGGGATAGGAAGCCGATATCCAAGCTCGTTCTGCACCGACATTACCGTTACCAATGTTGTTGGTTCCTGCAGAAAACGCGCGCATGCTCCTAAATCAAAATTGCCATGAACAGCTTCAACGTAAGAAACGCAGCAATCGCCCTCTCGCTTAAGACCGCGCACCGATCGCGTTACCGAAGGATGCTCCAAAGCAGAAGTTACGATTCGACCTGCGCCGATTCCGCGCGCCATAACCGAACCGCGAATGGCAAGGTTGTTCGATTCGGTTCCGCCCGATGTGAAAAAAACCTCGTCGGACTCAGCGCCCAAAGCTGCTGCAACAACAGCGCGACTATCTTCCAACACGTGCTTTGCCTTCTTGCCCAGCGCATGAACAGAAGACGCGTTGCCGTAGTTCCGAAGTTCCCGCATCATAACCTGCACCACTTCGGGGCGCGGTTTGGTTGTGGCTGCGTTGTCTAGATAAGCTTCGCGATAGGAACTTTGATTCTTCTCGCTTATAGAGAGGTCTTGCATTTCGCTGCTCACAGGGTGCCTGCCTTTCGTGCTGCTTCCACTTCGGCTAACGCCTCAGGTGGAGTATGTGTGCACGTACCGTCACCACGCCTTACCACCTCAATGGCGTCACCAGCCGAAACAGCACCACCATGCAGCACCACCCCGAAAATGCCCTCGCGGGGGAAGATGCAATCGCCCGCCAAATGGTAAATGGCACAACGGGTATGGCACACTTTACCGATCTGGCTGATTTCCACCAGCACGTCTTTTCCCAAACGGAGCTGCGTACCCAAAGGCAAATCAAGCAGATCGATTCCCTCGGTTGTAAAGTTTTCGGCAAAATCGCCAGGACCAACCTCTAAGACCATATCACGAGCTTTCGCAAGGGATGCTTCTGCCAAAAACGAAACCTGACGGTGCCACTTTCCTGCATGAGCATCGTTTTCCAACCCATCATCGACAAGGACAACCTGAGGAGCATCACCAACAGGCGTTTTCCGAACTCCTTTGCGAGCAGAAATGTTGATGGATGTGATGCAAGCCATTGATGCCTCCTCGAACGCCAATAAGTAACGCTCCAATAGTAGTAACGACTGCACAATAAGCATGTCGCTCAACCTTCCATCGGCAGAATCAGCTGGGCTAACGGATGCCTATTCACGGCGAAAAAAATTTGCCTACACGCCCCCACCCAAACCACTCATATATTGCGGATGCCGAAAACCCACATGATGCCCTACACTTACCATGCTGAGCAGCCTAAAACAAACACAAGGAATGGCATGATCTACGAACCTCTACCCCATAAGCCTTATCGACCAAGCCCTGCCGTTTCTTTCGTGGGAAGGCAGAATTCAGGAAAAACGACCCTGTTGGAAAAAATCATAACCGAGCTTACTCGCCAGGGACTTGCTATTGGCACCATGAAGCACCACGGACACCCTGGTTTTGAAATCGACATTCCGGGGAAAGACTCATACCGTCATCGTACCGCTGGGTCAAAGGCCACCGCGATCCTTTCAAGTAAACGCTTGGCGTTCACATGCGACCTAGCCCAAGAAATTTCCTGCTCCGAGGCATTGGAACTTATGCCGAACTACGATTTGGTGCTCGTGGAAGGGTTTCGCGGCATAGGATTGCCAACCATCGAACTGCTTCGAGCAGAAAATCCAAAAGATCAAACAGCCGCAGAAGCTCTCATCGATCGTTTGTCCAGTATAGAACCCTCACGGTCTGACGACGAAACACCCGACCGGCCCGCAATGCCGGCCGCCATCGTTACCGACATGTCGGCCGTTGAGCAAATTGCCCGCAAAACCACTGTCGAGGTATTCGGTTTCGAGGACATTGAAGCTATTGCGGCGTTTTTGCGAAAACGATACACGCGTGCGCCGCTTACCATTGCCATTCAGGCAGGCGGTGAATCGAAACGAATGGGACAATCAAAAGCATTGACCCCCTTTTTGGGACGCCCTCTAATCGAGCATATGCTGGAAGTAGTTGCCTCATTTGCCGACGAGCTCATCGTCACAACCAATGAAGAACCAGAGCTGCGTTATCTCCTTGAGCGGCACCCCAAGCTTCGCCTTGTCAGCGATGTCATGGAAGAACGAGGGGCCCTACCTGGACTCCTTACCGCAATTGAGGCGAGCTCTAACGATGCCGTTGGCGTTGTTGCTTGCGACATGATTGCCTTTTCGCCACAAATTCTTACCCGCGAGGCTCTTGCGATGCAGGCAAATGGAAGCGATGCGGTGGTGCCATTCAATAACGGGAATTACGAACCATTTGCAGCGGTGTATCGCAAAAGCACGTGCCAGCCTATTCTGGAGACCATCACTTCGCAAGGGTCAAAGCGCATGCGTGATTTGATCGAGTCAATCGACTGCACTCGATTCAACGCCGAGCTCATGCGCAAGCCTGGATCGATTGACCCCTTTGCCAACGTGAATACACCCCAAGAGCTTGCTCAAGCAGAGGTCCTATACCGTATGTATAGCTAAGAGCCGCCTTTAAAAAAACCGGTTCATAAAGCAGCAAGAAAACGGCTTTTCCGCTTACCGAAAAGACCCTCAGTAAACGGTTGGCTATAAGCGGTAAACGGTTACATGGTAATTTCGCCATATCAAGCTATCAGCCAAATGAACAATGAAGAGGGATACCTAAAGCCCCAACGCACGCACCTGCGCAATAAGCTCAGGTGTGGCTTTCTTTTCCAAATCAGGGGCCGAAGCATGGGAAAGAACACCTTTGTCAACCAAATCGTCCAAAGACTCACGAAGCACCCGATTGGCGCAGGCGTTCGTTTCGCGCTCCACTTTGCGAAACAACTCGATTAGCGCTTTGGCTTCTTCAGTCAAACAAGAACCACGGGCACCTTGGCGAAGGAATAAAGCCACGTCAAGACCCTCTTCAGCCTGCTTAACAATACGCCATGCCTTACTGTAGGCCATGCCCATATCTGCTGCAGCTTTATTCAGAGAGCCCAACCGTTCAACCCGCTCACACAATTCCACAACGCCATGCCCAAGCCCGGGGCTGTGGCGCGCTTGGCTCTTTGAACTTATGAAAACTTTGATGTCTGCCGATACTTCATCGCTGCGCATACCGTTTACCTCTCGGAATCGACACCTCACAATCGTTTCGACTATTTTCCCAAACCAAACAAGGGATTTTGCATTTATTCTCGCGAAAGGACAAAACCACGCCCCGAGTTGAGAGGACTCCCCCATGACTGTCACCCAAAAGGCGAAAAGACTCGCCACCGCATTTGCGGCTTTCGCTTGCTGCGCGTTGGTTGCTGTAGCTCTTACCGGTTGCCAACAAGAGCAAAGGAAAGAGGACGTTCAGCTTCAGGTATTTGCCGCCAACTCTCTTTCGAAGGCAATGGAAGAAGCTCAACAAGCTTACATTGAGGACGGTCATAGCAATGTATCCTTCGCCGACACCCAGTACAAGGCTTCAGGCGAGCTGAACGAGATGCTCAGTGCAGGATCCTATGCCGATCTTTTGATTTCTGCATCCAAGGGTTCCATGGATACCGCCGTCAAGGAGGGTTATGTTGACGAGGGAACCCGCGTAGACCTGTTCAAGAATGATCTGGTTATGGTTTCTAAGGAAGGCTCTGGCCTTTCCGACGTAACGCTTGATAACATTGCCGCCGGCAAGTACTCCATCTGCGTTGGCGATGACTCTGTTCCAGCAGGCAACTATGCAGCACAGTCCCTTTCCACCGTTGGTGTTTACACCCCCGCCGGTGATGACGCAGGCAAGACCGGCAAGGAAATCTCCGGTAAGGGCGGCTCTTACGGCTCCGACTACAAGGTTGTGACCGACACCTCCGTTGGCAACGTCTGCAAGCACGCTCAGTCTGGCGATGTTGATATTGCCTTTGTATACACCTCCGATGTCTATCGCTTTGGTGGCGTAGAGATTGTTGGCGCCGTACCTGGCGACACCCACAAGAACATCGTGTATCCTGGCGCTATCACTAAGGATTGCAAGAACGTTGACGCCACCAAGGAATTCCTTGACTGGTGCATAAACAGCGAAAAGGCTCAGGCAATCTGGCAGAAGTGGGGCTTCGAGTTGGCGTAATCCGCAAACAACCACTTCAACTTCGCTAGTTTCTAGAGATGGGCGCGCAGCAACGCCCATCTCCCATTTTTCGATACGCTACCTTTTCAGATAAGGACCTTCCATGAATACAAAACGAGGCGCGGCAAGCGCCACCTGCTTATTCATGCTGATACTGGTTTTGATGACGGCGCTGCTCCCTTGCAAGGCATTTGCCGATGAGGCTTTGGGCGATGTTGACACTCCCCAAGCCCCCAAAACTACCAATTCCCAGGCTTCTTCCTCTGAAAACGGAGAATCGACTAAAGTTAGCGTATCGGAAGATGCAACCAGCGCATCGGTTGAGGGCACCTCCTACGCAGTCTGCGATTTCGCACGTGCCCAAAAAGGGTCGAATCGAGCTATCGATGGAACGTATTACGGTTACTCGTATTTAGTTGGAAACGAGGCAGGCGAATTCTTTCAGCTTATTGCCTCCGAATCCTATGCAGTTGCTTACGTTCCCGCCCAAGCAGCACAGACTCTTGGCATCGATATCGACGACGAGAATGATATAAAACTCTTAAAAAGCTACCTCTGTGCGCTCGACGGCAAAACGGCAGCGGGCTCGATTCCCCTTTCCCGAATCGGTACCTGGCACTTCACGAGCAACCCAACCTACGAAATCGGCAACATCCGCTTCTCATTCGATCAAGAAATAAATGGAACTGTGTATGCTAGCGTTATAGGCACCGATGGCTCCGACCTCACCGACAGTGACAACCCAAACTACTTCAAACCCTCATTTGCCGATTTCGGTCGACTGGCCCCAGCAAATGAGGTTACCGTGAACGAAGGGGCCACAGGAATTGCCGCAGCGGGCAAATTTCTCTCAGAACTTGACTGGAGTCCCCTGTGGGTAACCCTTAAAACTACTGGCGTTGCCATCGTTTTCATCTTCGTCCTTGGCCTGCTGGCTGCATATTGGTGTCTTCATCTTTCGCAAAAGGCAAAGAATATCGCCGACAGCATATTCACCATCCCCATGGTGCTTCCCCCGACTGTATGTGGCTTCATCTTGCTGTATCTATGCGGCAGGAATACCGCCTTTGGCAGCTTCTTCATCGATATCGGATTTCCCCTTATCTTCAGCTGGCCCGCAACGGTTATTGCCGCAGTAGTGGTTGCATTCCCCTTGATGTATCGAAGTGCCCTGGGTGCTTTTGAAAACCTCGATACCAATATGCTCGATGCAGCTCGCACCTTGGGATGGAGCAATACACGCATCTTCCTGAAATTGATGCTCCCCCTTTCCTGGAGCAGCATTGCCGCCGGAACCGCGCTCGCATTCGCACGTGCACTTGGTGAATTCGGCGCAACGTTGTTCTTGGCAGGCAACTATCTGGGCATCACCCGCACTATTCCCATCGCCATCTACTTCGAATGGATGAACGGGAACGATGGCGTTGCCTGGTTCTGGACCGCGATCGTTATCGGATTCAGCTTCATCGTGTTCCTGTTCATCAACTTGTGGAGCAACCGCACTACCAAATACCGTAAGGGAGCTGAGCAATGAGCCTTTCCGTATCCATAAAAAAGAGCTTCCCCGCATTTACCCTCGACGTGGATATAGAAGCCGGCAACGAAACCATAGGCTGGCTGGGCGAATCAGGTTGCGGAAAGAGCCTTACCATGAGGTGCATTGCAGGCATCGAAACACCCGATGAAGGAAAGATCGTAGTGAACGGAAAAACGTTCTTTGAACGGGAAGCCGGGAAACGCCCCGCTGTGAACCTTTCCCCTCAAGAACGCAAAACCGCTCTGCTGTTCCAAAACTATATGCTGTTCCCCAACTTAACCGTGGCAGAAAACGTAGCGGCAGGAATCGACCGAAAACTGCCCAAAGAAGAACGTAACGCTCAAGTGGACGCCGAGCTGAAGCGCTTTGGCCTAGATGGGTTCGGCAAACGATACCCTTCACAGCTTTCCGGAGGACAGCAGCAACGCGTTGCCCTGGCTCGCATGTTGGCAGCAAAACCTGACATCCTTATGCTTGATGAGCCTTTCTCTGCCCTCGATGCGCATTTAAAAGGAGTATTGGAGCAGAACCTGGCTGGACTGTTCGAAACCTTCCATGGAACGATTCTATACGTTAGCCACGATATCGATGAGGCACTGCGTTTTTGTGATCGTATCGCCGTGATCGAAAAGGGGCATGTCATGGAAGTGAGCACGGGCAACAATTTAGTCAACAACCCCCAATCAGCAGCAAGCATTAGGCTCTCCGGCTGCAAGAACACAACCCCTGCCCATCGGATTGACGATCATCGGGTGTCCTTGCCCGCGTGGGGCATCGAAGTGGAAACCGACAAGCCCGCACCAGAGAACCTAACCTATATGGGAGTCCGAGCATTCTTTCTGGAACGCGCGGAAGAGCCAGGACGAAACACCTATCGTGTTCGGGTTATTCGCACGAGCGACTCGCGTTTTGATCGTTCGGTACTGCTGGAATTCCTCGACCGTACGCCAGGCTCAGACCCTGTAGTTGGGCAGACTGAAAATGAGATGAAATACCTTGAACAGCACCTATTCTGGCGCGTCGACAAATTGAAGGTGCCCGAAGAAAAGCTACCAGTCAAAGACGAAGTACTTCTGATCCGCATCCCTTCCAATAAGGTTTACCTCGTATCCAAATAGTCGTACCAACACGGCTACGCCCAACGGCTCAACCCGCATGCCACTATCACCAGAAAGGAGACGCCATGAAAGATGGTCAGGGAAGACAAATCGACTATCTGCGTATATCGCTTACCGACCGTTGCAACCTGCGCTGCATCTACTGCATGCCTGAGCATGGCGTTAAGAGCATTCCCCACGAAAGCATACTAACCCTCGAAGAAGTCCATAAAGCAATCGAATGCGCATCGCAGCTCGGAATCAAACATATCCGCTTCACCGGCGGCGAGCCAACCGTTCGCAAAGGACTCTTGAGCCTCATTGAACGAACCGCTCAAACCCCTGGCATCGAAAGCGTTGCGCTAACCACCAATGCAATACTCCTGCCCGGTATGGCAGCCGACCTGAAAGCTGCGGGCCTTTCCCGCGTGAATATATCGCTGGACACGCTTGACGCGGAACAGTATCGCTTCATTACCAGGCTCGGTAATCTGGATGATGTTCTCAAAGGTATAGAGGCGGCCCTTTCGGCAGGCCTTTTCCCCGTCAAGCTCAATACGGTTGTCGTCCGCAGTTTAAACCAAAATCTTCTTTCTTTTGCCCGCTTAACGGTAGATGCCCCCTTACATGTTCGTTTCATCGAATACATGCCTATCGGAAACGGTGATGACTGTGGCGGTTGCGGCTGGGGGCCGGCCGATGTTGTTCCCGCAAAGGAGATTATCGAAACCATCAGTGCCCAAGCACAATCCATCGGATTGGGAAGCCTGCAGCCCGCCATTGCCACGCCCGATGGATGGGGTCCGGCGCAATATTATCGCCTTCCCGGCGCTCAAGGAACCGTCGGCGTGATATCGGCAATCTCAAACCACTTCTGCGCAAGCTGCAACCGCTTGCGCCTTACCGCCGATGGCAAGATAAAACCCTGCCTATTCAGCGACACCGAGTACGATATTCGCAGTGCGCTTCGGAAAGGCAGCGAAGAAGAGGTACTTTCGGTGTTCAAGGCAGCGCTGTTCCATAAACCAAGCGGCCATGAACATCGCGTAGGAACCCGCCGCATGATGAGCCAGGTTGGCGGCTAAAGTGGAAATCTGGTACCTGTCCCTATTCCCCACCCCAAGGAGAATCATATGACTCAACGACTTACCCACATCGACGCCGAAGGCGATGCCCGCATGGTCGATGTCTCAGAAAAGGCAGAAACCAAACGAACCGCCATCGCAGAAGGCTTCGTTGCCATGCAACCCGAAACCCTTGCGGTCATCGAAAGCGGCAGCGCAAAAAAGGGCGACGTGCTGGCAGCCGCACGTATTGCCGGCATAATGGCAGCCAAGCAAACCAGCAACCTTATACCTCTCTGTCATCCGTTGACTCTCACTAAAGTTGAGGTTAAGTGCGCACCGCAGCATGCCGAAGAGCGTGAAGACGGTCGCTGCGGCATCCACCTAGCAGCAACCTGTTCGCTCGTCGGGAAAACTGGCGTGGAAATGGAAGCGCTTACCGCAGTAAGCGTAGCGGGTCTAACCGTATATGACATGTGCAAAGCAATCGATCGCGGAATGGAAATCGATGCGGTTCGCCTACTTCATAAAGAAGGCGGCAAAACCGGCACATGGAATAGAACTTAGAGCTAATTAATGCCCGCCCCCATGCATCATAGAAACAGCATGGGGCAAAACCTCAACTATGCCGTCCCAGTTCTCCTGAGCGGCTTTTTTACTTCCTGGCAAATTGACCACCAATGTTGTGCCACGCTGCATGCACAATGCACGCGAAAGCATGGCACGCGGTGTAATGGCGAGGCTGTGCGCTCTCATGCCCTCGGCGATGCCAGGCACCTCTCGCTCGCACACATCACGCGTGGCCTCGGGCGTCACATCCCTTAGGCTCAAGCCCGTGCCGCCGCACGTGAGCACCACGTCAACCTTATCCTCTTCTGCCGCACGAACAATGGCGGCAGCTATTTCGGGGCGCTCGTCTTTTACCACGTCATACGCAGCGCATTGCCACCCTTGGTCTGCAATAAGCTCTCGAAGCAACGCGCCAGCCGTATCTTCCTTTTCACTACGCGTATCAGAGCAGGTAATAACAGCAAACGTGATCATCTACAGCACCGTTCCTTCTTCAACATCAAGCAATAGGCAATCAATAAGGGTACCGTCAGGCACAGGGTTCTGGTCGGTGTCCTCCGGAAGTATTGCCAGGCAGTTAGCCCGATGAAGAGTGCTGAACAAGCCCGAACTCTGGTTCTTTGCGGGCACCACACAAAGAACCCCTTCCTCGTTTCGGGAAAGCGAGGCGCGCAGATAGATGCGTCGTGGATCGCGTTTTTTGCGATCGCCAACCAAACGAGCCTTAACCAAAGGGCGCCCAACGGAAGAATAACCCTGCATCTTGCGCAACGCCTGGCGGATCAAAACCTCAAAACCGCAGTAAGCTGCCGCGGGATTTCCCGGCAAGCCGAAAATCGGAGTATCGTCCACCATGCCGAAGGTCTGTGCCTTGCCAGGGCGCATGTTCACCAATGTCATGTAGAGCTCGCCCAAATCCTCAACTACGGGTTTGATGAAATCGTAATCGCCATTAGAGGCTCCGCCTGTAGTGATAATGAAATCGTAATCTTCTGCAGCAAGTTTGATGGAACGCGCCAAACACTCCTCTTTATCAGGAACGATCATCAGTTGAGCAGGGATACCCCCAGTTTTGGCAACACATGCCGCCATGGCATACGAATTGCTATCGCGAATGCACCCTGGACGGAACGGTTCTTCCGGAGCCAATAGCTCGGAGCCGATGGGGATAATGGCGACACGCGGACGACGGTACACTGGAACTGTCGTAACGCCGCAGCTTGCTAAGAACCCGACACCAGCAGCACTTACTACCTCACCCGCATGGATAGCAACCTCCCCCTGCGCTATCTCTTCACCTTTAGCGCGGATGTTTTCGAAAGGCGCCGCCGGCCGAGAGAACGAAACGGTGCCCCCCTGCCTTCCGTCACCACCAAGGTAATCGACGATTTCGTATTTCACTACCGCATCTGCGCCATCCGGCACAGATGCGCCCGTCATAATGCGCGCAGTTTCGCCGAAGCCAATTTCGCCGTTGAAGACAGACCCGGCAGGAACTTCACCCACCACCTGCAAGGAAACAGGCGAGTCTTCAGATGCGTTCGCCAGATCGGCCGCACGAACCGCAAAACCATCCATTGCCGCATGGTCAAACGGGGTAATGTCGCAATCGCTTATCAAATCTTCAGCAACAACGCGCCCAACTGCATCGAGCAACGAAACGGTTTCAACATCAAGAGGCGCAACATGAGAGAGCACACAATCGAGTGCCTCTTCGACGCTCATCATTTCATTGGGGTTCATAAGAATCCTTACGTTAGGGGGTTTCAAAAGGAATGGGGAAATATCTCTGGCTGCAACAACCTGCGATTGCCGCAGCCCTGCGCTGGGGAACGCAAAACGGTCTATTCCCTAAGGCTACAGCATTTCGTAATAAGCCTGCCCGGCACAACTTCTGCAGATAGCCTTTCCGCAGCCTGTCTGAACTTCACGGCCATCAGTAACCTCTTCGCCGCAAACTGCGCAAATCACATGGGAATGGGGCTTTCCTGGGGCATCAAGGTCGGTGTAATTAACAGCTACTTTCTGGACGCTGAATAAATCCTCGTCGCTACGGGTGGCAAACCACGCTTTCGCATCCTCGCCCTTAGGGCACTTTTCGCTCACGTTCACCAAGCGAATTGCCTCATTGTGGTTCATGTCAAAAAACGTCGCTGCCTGCTTGCCAAAATCCAAGCATTTCATGCGGCGTTTACCAGGATGGCAGCCGGTAACCACCATGATCGCATCCGTGAGACAACGATCACATTCTACATAGACGATCAGATCGCGGTAATGATCAGGGTCTTCAATGCCGAAATACTTAAACGCATAACGCGCCATACGCACACCCGTTATTTGACCACCGCACAGATGACCATGAAAGGTAATCGCGCGGCTCAGATCTTCCTCAAACGACCTCATGCAGTATCCTTTCTGCGTCTCATTGCCGGCACAGCCAAATAATCGACCGCATTAAATTAAACAGCCTTTCTTCCCCAGGATAAGAGGAATCGGGATCTCGCCGAAGCACCAGCCACAAGCGAAATCAGATACCCACATCCCAGCTGATAAATGCCCAGGGGACAACTCGTGGCTGGTCAAGCGTCCAGCGCTTAGCGCCGTCTTCCTCGATTTCTACCAAATGATCGGCAAGAAAACTGCGTAAACGACCAGCACTTTCCTCAACGCTGATCTGATCAGCTGTATCGGCAAGATAGTCTCTTGTTCTCAACAAAGAATAATAAGCTTCATCAGGTGAAATATAAGACTTGGTTCTGGGCGAATGGATGTAAGAAACGGTGGGCTCATACCCTAGGTCGGAGACAATGCCGAACACGAACAACGCATCATTGTGTCGCTCAAGCTCCAAGCCCATCGCGCGAGCTACACGCACATCAACACGTGGAGAAACACCCATGCAAACAGTTACGCACGCCCTTTCGCGAGCAACCGCTGAAAGCTTTTTCAGCGAGTCTTCCAAATCGTGGGTGATCATTGAACGCGATGCGACAGCCACATCGACCGCACCTTTCCCCAAACCATAGTTCGCCCAGTCGTCTTCCCAGCTCATGTGAAGAGGAAGGATCTTCCCCGCCTGAACCTCAGAGGGGCATGTTTCAAAATCGCCAGCAGGAAAGTCGTCCGAACCAAATCCAGACGTTCCCCTTTCCAAAAGCATCCCCCGCTCTGCCGCTTTCGAATGCAATCGATCAAGCATCCCTTTGCTGAAATCGGCAGCAACAACCGAGCAACCCATAGCGGCAAGGGCAACGGCAAGCGAACCTGTCCCACAGCCCATGTCAAGCACGGTTTCTTTGCCGGTAATGCCAGCTTTCGAAATAAAAGACCGCAAATAAGTATCAGGGGCATCTTTGAATGAAAAAGATTTCGCGCGCTCGTCCCAATGATCTTGAGAGTCAGGCTTTCGACGGCGCCCATCGAGCCTTCGCCACTCTTCTGCCAGGTTGATCAACACAGTCCTCCAACTACCGACAAATAAAAAAGGCGACCTTCATGGTCGCCTTCAAGTCTATGCTTCAATACTACTCTTGCGTCTGAAACTTTGGATCACGGGCAATAGCATCAAGCTTTGCGGTTACCACTTCCTCAACCTCATAAGAGAACGGACGCAAAGCATCCTCGATGAACACCGTGCGAATATAGCCGTTGCATTCATCACACTTGTGAATGCGATGGGCATCGTCACCCTCAACGTTGAAGTAATGAAGATGCTGAGGGTTCTGTGAGCCACAACGCGCACAGCGGATGCGCTCGAATGCCCATTCGGTTCCACATTGCTGACAATACAGGGTTCGGCCGCGACCATCAGTAGGGCTTTCGCCACCAACTTTAGCCAATGCAGGTGTGCTTCCGCACACGGGGCAGGAAAGCGGATTATGGTTCATTTTGTTGATCTTGCGCTGCTCTTTTACCACAGCTTTTGCCACGAGTTCCAAATCAACACGCAAGGCCATCATGCCAACCATAGCGACCATGTGAGCTGCGGCAGAGGGAATTTCCTGCTCGTAGGCATTGGAAAGCAATCCCCCAATAAATGCCTCAGGGTCGCTTGCCGCAAGGTCCATATCTTCCTGTTCAACCAGTGAGCGGAAATTGACTTCAAGAAGCGCCTTGGCATCTTCTTCGCTCAATCCCCCCTCGTCGCAAACGTATTCACGAAGGCTATAGCATATCGCCGCAAAACGACTTTTCTGGATTTTCGGAGGGGCAAACGAAAACACAGGGCGATCGGCCATCCAAGCTTCTTCCAACTCCTCTGCCGACGGAACTGCATAGTGCTTTTCGGCGGTAGTTGGACCTTTCGACCAGCGATCCATATCGTCCCATAAGCCATAAAAATACTTTAGACGATTGACGTCTTCCTCAGAAAAAGTATCCTCGTTCGCCTTGATTACGCGATCAATAAACTTAAGGTTCATTCCACATCCTCTTGTTGCTTCCGGATAGATACTTGCCTCTATCTCCGCTGCACACGGAACAAGAAATTGTTCCTGAATGGTGCAGCTTGGCAGAAAGATGCCGCTCCACCAAAAGGGGGAACGGCATCTTCAATTGGCCTTGTACGACCGCTACTTTTCGTCGTCCTTTTTGCGGACAACGTTGTTGTCGGTCTTAAGGACATCACGTGCCCAGTGGCCCCAGTGGTACAACGCGTCGGATTCGGAGATCAGACCATCTTTCCACATTACCTTCCACATGCCGCGATACGGCTGGAAGATGCCTGCGCCCAAGAAGATATGGGCAAGGGCGAAAATGAGCATGATACAGAAGAACAGGTCGTGGAAGAACAGCAGCCACGAATGAGCTCCCGTGCCCATAGGCAAGATCGTCGAGTTCAGAAGGAGCAGCACACCCGTAATTCCCATGATGATGCCGGAAATCCACAAAGCGCCGTCAGCCACACGCTGGCCAGACTTCTGCTCGTCCTGGTCGGGCATGTGAATCCACTTGGCCATGAACAGATACGGCAGGAACAGAATCATCCACTTCTTGTCGTCTTCGGTCCAATGGCAAATGTTGTTGTGAATAATGTGCTTCACACCAGCTGGTGCCATGATGGCGCTGATGATGGGAACCAATACGAACACGACGCCAAGGATACGATGGCTCATACGGAATGCAAAGACCACATCCGGACCCACCATGGCGGACAGAGGAGGCACAAACACGAAAGCGCCAGAGAACATCAACCACATGCAGCAGCTAACGGTGATGCCATGCGTCCAGCGAGCCTGCCTGGAGTGGCGCTTGATATAGCGTTCGCCAGCAACTTCGCGTCCGCGCAGGAACGCTTCATTTTCAGCCTGTTCTTCAGGCGTGATGTCGAACTCAGCGTGCTTACTCATGGTCATCGCCCCCTTTCTTGCCAATGGGAAGGTTCTCGGTAATGGCCTCCATCACGGTACGTTCGTCAGGACCATTGCCCTGCTTGGTTACCTCGCCCGTTTCCAGGCTGATGGTATCGCCGTTGCCGTCGTTGTAAACCAACGTATCGCGCTTGTACCCAGCAGCAAGGCCGAACATTGCAGCAAGACCGAGAACCGTAGCACCAGCGCCAACAGCGGTGACTGGCTTCATGATGCCCGAAAGGAAAGCAGCAGGAGGAATCTGCGGATTCTCCACTGCGCCATGGGGCTTCGTGCCGTGCTTCAAAACCTGAATAACATGCAAGCCTTCCATCTCGTTTTCGCCGTAGATGCAGGCATCTTCGTATCCCCGGTCACGCAGCAGCTGCAGTCGCTCATTTGCAAGTGCGATCATTTCCTCGCGCGTGCCGAACTGCAGGGCGCCAGGCTGGCAGGTGGTAACACATGCCGGCATCATGCCCTGGGCAATACGATCGACGCAGCCCGAGCATTTGTTGATAACGGTCTTGCCACCACGGTCCTCGTAGCGAGGAACATCGTATGGGCAAGCTGCCGAACAGTTCTGGCAACCAATGCACTTGTCCTGGTCGTAGGTGACCATACCGGTCTCCTCGTCCTTATACAGCGCACCTGCGGGACACATGTTTACACAGCCCGCGTTGGTGCAATGCTGACAAGCACGGCGGCCAAATGCCCAGCCAACGCGCTTCTGAGACTTTTCATCCTCAAAGTCTTCGAACGTCATAATCAAACGGGTGCAGAAATTAAGGTCGGCAGGATGGGTGAACTTACCGTCCCAATTCACGGAATCATAAGGGTTTTCCGCGGTGGGCTCACTAGGCAAGTCGTTCCAACACTTGCAGGCAACCTGGCAACCCCTGCAGCCAGTGCAGCGAGACGAATCGAACAAAATAGCCATTTCAGTCATCTAGGGTCACCTCCTCCTAAACCGTAGTCTTCTCGATGTTAACCAGGAACGCTTTGTATTCAGGCGTCTGACTGTTCGGGTCGCCGACGTTCGGCGTCAGATCGTTTACCGCACCATGCGTAGTAAGGCCGAAAAGCTTGCTCCAGCTATAGTGGTGGGTCATGCCAACCAGATGCTGGGTCTTACCATTGACAGTAAGCGGACGGATGCGGGGCGTAACCACTGCCGTAACCACGACAGAAGCACGACGGTTCCAAACACGAACATCGTCGCCGGTCTGGATGCCCTTCTCCTTCGCCAAAGCAGGCGAAAGCTCAATCATATCGCCAGGCATAGCCTCAACAAGTGCCGGGCAGGCGCGCGTCTGAGCACCCGTCTGCCAATGCTCCGTAACGGAATACGTAGTGGCAACATAGGGGAACTCGTCTGCCGTTGCACGGCGCGTGGACTCGTCAGAGTACTTGGTTCCAAGGCCCTTCTTGCCCTCATCGTCAGGACGACCCAGATAACAGGGGCTATTCAAACGGCCATTGAGCAAGTTCTCGGAAAGCGGGGTTTCAAAGGGCTCGTAATGCTCGGGCAGAGGACCATCCACCATGCCGTAGCTTTCAAGTCGGCCATTCTGCTCCCACAGCATGAAGAACGCCTTGTTGTTGGGCTCGATCTGCTGGGTGGTGCCGTCGGGCAGAGCCTTGGTAGCTGCAAAGTCGGGGATATCCATGCCGGCCTTATAGCCAGTTACCCACTTCTTTTCGTTCAAGTCCCACTTGACCAACGCCTTGTCCTCCGCCCAAGGCTGACCCTGAAGGTCTGCAGAAGCGCGGTTGTAGATGACGCGGCGGTTGTTCGGCCAAGCATAGGCCCAGTCGGAGTGCAGACCCAAGCCTGAAGTGTCCACGTTGTTGCGCTTGTAAACGGGCTGGCTTTCAGCGGAAAGCGGAGCATCGTTGTTGGCGTAGAAGCCAGAGTAGATCCACATACCGCATGCAGTAGAACCGTCGGCCTCCAACTTCGCATAACCAGGAAGCAGGTTGATGCTGCCCTTTGCGAGCGTTGCGCCGTCTGCGTTTGACTCGAAGCCCTGAGACCAATCGGAGCCTTCCAGCTTGTAGCCATTCAGAGCCCAAGCAACAGGACGGGGATCGATCTTGCCATCAACGTAGTAGTCCCACTTCATCTTCAGAATAGGATCGGGGTTAGCACCGCCCTCTTCCTTGTACAGGCGGCAGATTTCCTTCCACAGAAGATCACAGATCTCGTAGTCGGGCTTTGCCTCGTCCCAGGGCTCAACTGCCTGCTGACGCCACTGAATCCAGCGACCAGAGTTGAGGATGGTGCCCGGCTTTTCATAAATAAGAGCGCAAGGCAGGAAGTAGCACGTGGTGCCGATTTCCTCGGCGTTCATGTCGGGAGCATCCCAGAAGGAAGCAGTTTCAGTGATTACTTGGTCTACAACTACGACCCAGTCGCAGTTGGCCATAGAGCGACGAACGTTACCGGAGTTGGGCGCACTGTGGCAGGGGTTCATGCCCCATGCGTAGTAACCCTTCATGGTGCCTTCCTTCATCTTCTCGAAGGAAGACATCTCGGACCAGTCGGAGCCATCGTGGCTGGGAACCTTTGGCCACCAGCCGTAACCGTAATCGTTTTCGACGGTAGCGTTTTCGCCATACCATTCCTTGAGCTGGCTAATCATGAATTTGGGTTTATTCGTGTAATAGCCATCGGAATAGGTTTGGCTGGAAAGCCAGTGAGCCAAGGTATCACGGTCGGTGGTGTTCGACCACTTCAAGTATGCGGGCTGCTCGTTTACCAGCATGCCCATGTCGGTTGCACCCTGAACGTTGGGCTCGCCGCGCAATGCACAGACGCCGCCGCCAGGAACACCAATGTTGCCAGAGAGCAACTGGAGAACCGACATAGAACGAGTATTCTGAGCGCCATACGTGTGCTGGGTCTGGCCCAGTGCATACAGAATGGTGCCCGCCTTGCCAGGAGCGCAAGAAGTAGCCCAAGTGGAGTACACCAACTCAAGGTCTTCTTTGTCCATGCCGCAAACACGGCAAACGGTATCCATGTCGTAGCGGGAGTAGTGCTCCTTGAACTTCTGGTATACGCAGCGCTCATGCTGAAGTGTGGCATCCTTCTTAGGAACAGTAAGGACCGGCTTTTCAAACCCAGGTACGCCAGGCTTTACCGACCATGCATACGCACCAGATTCAGAGGTATCCCAAGGCTCCTCGTGATCGGTCTCGTAATGCCAGGAATGAGCGTCGTAAGTTTCCTTTTCAGCATCCCAACCGCTGAACAGACCCGTTTCGGGATCGAAGTCGAATTCCTCCATAAGAATGCAGGAAGCGTTGGTGTAGTTGATCAGGTATTCGAAGTTGTAATTGTCGGGGTTCTTGCCCGTACGGGCGTACTCTGCCAAGCCAGGCTCAATCAGGTTATCGATGATGTACTTGTACAGACCACCATAGAACGCGATATCCGTGCCGCTGCGGATGGGGCAATAGATGTCTGCCTGCTCTGCAGTACGGGTATAGCGGGGGTCGACAACCATCCACTTTGCGCCCTTATCATGAGCTTTATGCAGTCACTTGGCGCTAACGGGGTGGTTTTCAACGGAATTGGATCCGATGTTCATAATGACATCGGTGTTTTGCATGTCGCACCAATGAGTAGTCATTGAGCCGCGACCAAATGATGCCGCCAGACCGGCGACGGTGGGGCCGTGTCAAACACGGGCTTGGTTATCGATTGCCACGATACCAAGCGCTCTCATCATCTTGAGGATGAGGTACTCTTCTTCGGAGTTCTGTTGAGAACCGCCCAAGCTGGCAATGCTTTCGCAGCGGTTCACGGTAAGGGTCTTGCCCTTAACTTCTTCGGTTTCGACGAAACCAGCATCACGGGTTTCCTTGGTTTTGCGGGCAATTTCCTGAATTGCCTGCTCCCACGTAATGGGTTCCCACTTCTTTGAGAAGGGACGACGAACCAAAGGCTTGGTCTGACGAACCTTGCTCTTTTCGATTTCATGGGTTTCGGGGTTTACGACGTTACGCAGCTGGAACATCGTTGCACCCTTGGGGCACAAACCACCCTGATTGATGGGATGATCGGGATCGCCTTCCAAGTTGATAAGCTCACCATCACGCACCGAGCAAAGGGAGCCACAACCACCTGCGCAGTAGCAGCAGATGTTCGTGTACTCTTCGGTGTTAACGAGCTTCCACTCGGAGGAGGATTCCACTGCCAAAGCCGGTGAAGGCTGCATAAACTCGAAGGCCATGCTGGTTGCGAATGCGGCACCGGCAGCCTTGAAGAAGCTTCTGCGCGACAGCTCCATTTCCCACTCCTTTCGATTGCTATCCTTCCCTGCTGTTGGGCAGGGCTCTACGGGCGTATCGTATCGAAGCTCTTAGGGTCGACCATCTCGAAAAAAGACGCCATTTTGCAAAATATCGATAAACGGTCGATTATTCTAAATAATTCTCAACTGAAAATAACTCAAAATACCAGGTAAAAGCCAAAGTTTGCAGCATAGAAGAATAAACCCGAATCGCTTGACCTGATATACTGGAATACTGGTATAAGGAGGGAATATGAGCGAGAAAGAAGAGCGCATACGCCTTACGCAACTTACCTCGAAAGGCGGTTGAGCTGCAAAGTGGGGTCCGGGCGATCTCAAGGAAATACTTTCTTCCCTCCATCCTGCAGGTGCACCACCTGCAGCTAGTAACCTATTGCTTGGATACGAGACGAGCGATGATTGCGCCGTTTGGCAGCTCAACGACAATTTAGCTGCCGTGCTCACTGTCGACTTCTTCACTCCCGTGGTAGATGATCCTTACGAATTCGGACGTGTAGCGGCGGCCAATGCTCTCTCGGACGTATTCGCCATGGGCGCTCAACCTCATGTTGCGTTGAATCTATTGGCACTCGATTGCTCACTCGGAACCGATGTCGCAGCGGCTATCCTCCAAGGCGGAGCAGACGCTGTAGCTGAAGCGGGAGCCTTCGTTTCCGGTGGTCACACCATCGACGACACGGAACCAAAGTATGGCCTCTCGGTGTTCGGAACGGTTGCCCCCGATGCTATTGTGCGCAATGAAGGCGCATGCCCTGGTGACGTACTGTATCTCACCAAGCCCTTGGGCACCGGCATCATGAGTGCTGCGGTAAAGATCGACCAGATCACCGAAGCAGAAATGAGGCCCGTAATCGATTCGATGATGGAATTGAACGCGGCAGGCGGTGCGGCCATGCGAGCCGCAGACGTACATGCTGCAACCGATGTAACGGGCTTTGGGCTGGCTGGTCACTTGCATGAAATGCTCGAATCGAGCAATTGCAGCGCCGTTATCGATTTCGCGTCGCTCCCTCTATTCGATCAGGTTTGGCAGCTTTCCTGCGACTACTGCCGTCCTGGCCGCACGTTCTCCATCATGGATGACCTTGAGGGCTTCATCGACCAAGGGGATATCGAAGAAGAAGAGTTCGATAATCGCCTAGGGGTCATCTGCGACCCACAAACTTCAGGCGGTATACTGGCCGCCATCCCTGCTGAGAGCTCAAAGCTCTTCGAGGAAACGTTTGAAGAGCTTTCTGGTCGCAAGCCCGCACGCATCGGATACATAACCGAAGGAAACGCTGGCCACCTTACCTTCAGCGACAGTTGATACCGCCCACACTCGTTTGCCCCAGCAAGAAAGCGAACTTCGACGAATAGCAAACCTCATTTTGGACCTGGAACAGAATAACCGCTCCAGGTCCTTTTGCATTTAGAACTCTTTTGATCGCATAGCAACATGCGAATCGTTCTCGCCTTTGAGCTTTGCCGCCATCAGAAAAACAATACCATCAATACATAAAACCGCAGCTCATAATGGGGGGGTGCGTATGTACGTACCTTGGCAGGTTGGTCAATCCGGTGCACGGTGGTTGCATCAATACCGCCCACGACCAAGGAGTTCCCTATGAACAGAAAACACGTTGCGCAGCAAACCCAGCGCGAGCGCAACTGCTCGCCTTTCAACGGAACAGAGCGCCGCACAAGCGCCAGGATAGCTCGCGTTGGAGTTAGCGCCCTGATAGCGAGTCAGCTCATGATGCCAGGCATGTCGCTAGCAGCTGAAGCTACAGGTCAAAATGCGGTGCAGACAAACAGCACTGCGACTGCCGCAGCCGAGAAAGCCGCTCCTGCCCCGACCGCGAGCAACAGCGCGACGAATGGAACCGAAGCACCGTCGACCCCAACCCAAGCAAGCAAGGAGTCCGCAGCGACACCAGAGGCACAATCTGCCCCGAAGGCAAACCCCTCGCAAACTGACGCATCCCAGAAGGCTTCGGCAGAAACGGCTGCGTCTACGGCCAGCAATCAAAACGAGGCGGCGGCAACCTCTCAGACGCCTGCACCTCCAGCAAATAACGCAATGCCAACAGACGCCATCCAGACCCGCGGCGTGACCGACGTAACCGACAACCCAGGTGGTATTAAGATAAATACAACGGTGGTCAACCACTACGCTGATTGCACGCTAAACGGCACCTTTGCACTCACTCAGGGAACAGGCCAAACAATCGATTTCACAGAGGTTCCCGATGCCGATGCCAAGTGCCTTTCCGAAGATACCGCGTACTTCAAGACAGATGGATCTTCCCATGCTCTTGTCGAAACGGAAGATCCCTCCGAATCCGTCGTAATGCTGCATATGACTCCAGCAGGAACGCATATACAAGGGACGCTGACGTACACCGGCGGCAACGTTGATCCGAGTGTCAACTTCAGCCTGACGCTGCAGAAAGAGAAGAAGGTCGCATCAACGCTCACCTACACTGGTACCGACTACGAAGGTGGCCCCATCATCGCTGGGGACCCCGATGATATATTCAACGGCAACCAGCAGGGCGGTTCGGTCGTCATCAACGAAACCAGGGACGACTACTATCTCCGCTACAACATCAGCACCGAACTTACCCTTGCCGCAACGCAGCAGCAGAGCCTCGAGAACCTGAATGTCAACGACGTGAAGACCGACTACGCACCCGGTGAGGCTCCACGCGCAACGGGAACGATCCCTGCCGCCGATGCCGACAAGTACGAGATCGCGTATGAGTGCTGGGAGGAAATGGACGGCAGTGACCCCACGGAACTCACGCCCGTTGCCGTTTGGTATTCCGACCCCGCAAAGTACGCGCCGGGCATGAAGAAGATTGACCACTTCGAAGAGGGCAAGTTTTACATGTATTCCGTCGAGCTAAGGCTCAAGGACGATAACACCCTTGCCGACGTCTATAACGTGAACGTTAACGGCCAATGGGCGAGCAATACCATCAAGACCATTAACGGCGTGTTCGCGCCTAATGCGGCCAACATGCTGTGCGAGCAGCCGATTGACGAATGGCAGGCCATCGACGTTATCGAGATCAGCGGTGCCACGACCACCTTTAAGGCGGGCGATAGGCCGGCCTTTACGGCGGGCACTCCGACGGGTTCGAACTCCATCCTTCAGTGTGAGTTTTGGACGGGTAGTGACGGCGACGAAGTGAATTCCGTTGAGTTCTGGGACCAGAACATAACCAACCACATCGACGCCTTTAAGCCTGGTGTGACCTATCGCTATGGCCTGTACTTTAAGCCGGCGCGTGGTTTCTACTTCACACCCGACACCAAGCTGATGATCAATGGCGTGGAGTGTGGCTACCAAGCGAGCGAGCTAAGCGTGGTCGATCCTGAGAGCGGCTGGATCCATACACTGTGGCTCAACACCGACTTAACCTTTACACCCGAAGCAGCTGAACCCACATCCGATCCCACGCCGCAGCCCGGCAGCAACGCCGCCATTGACGACGCCAACAAATTGACCCAAGCGGCGGTCAAATCTGATAAACCCGCCAAGTATGACAAGAAAGCCCTACCTATCACCAGCGACAATACCGCAGTGGCAGTTGCCGCCCTGGGATTTGCCGGCACTGCTGCAGCAGCAGGCGCCGCAGCTGCAAGACGTCGCAATCACTAACGAAGCCCGTACCGTTGCTGCCCGTGCCTGAAAACTATCCCTTGCGGAATGGGAGCTAGCAAAAGGGCAACGAACGAATGATGTTATAGACGCCATTAAAAAGTGGGCCGGAAGAGTGTTCTTTCGGCCCACTTTGCTATCGAGATGAAAACGGGATATGGACGAGAGCCGCTGCAACGATCGATCGCTATCGAGCAAACCCTCCAGATGCTTTGTCACTCACCGTGCTATCGAGGTCCAAACCCGCAAACAAAGCCCTGCTCTATCCAACCAAAGGAACGGAGCGATAAGTGCCCAACTCCTTTGCGAACAAGCCATCGATCTGATCTTCAACACCCAGTTCACAAGCTACGTTGCGCGCCTGCCCTACCGCCTTGCTGTCATCAGAACAGCGAAACAACAGTCCCATTCCGCAGCCCGCACGCACCTTGGGTGGCACAGGTACTAATGAGCCCTCGGGCCCAAACGCCGCCTCGAACGAAAGCGCCGCATGGGTTGAATCAAAGGAAACCAGATATTCCGCCATGATTACAAGGTGATGGTTTTTGAAGATTCCTGCATGCGTCCCAAAATGTCATACATGTTGGAAACCTCGCCCACAGCAAGCTGTTCTTTCAGCCCGTAGAAATCGAGGCAGGTTCCACATACCAGGACTTCTGTGCCTTGGGCGATAAGGGAGCTAACGCTGTCGATAATCGCCTGCTCGCCGCCGGCAACCAGCTTTACGCCGCTGTTCATGAACAGCAAATGCGCGGGAGGATTGCCCGATTCCGAAAGGGTATACAGCGCCATTTTCATCAAGCTCTTGCCCAAGGTTTCGTCGCCATCGCCCACATAATCCTTACCAACGAATACGGCATAAGGCTCCAGCTCGGCGCATTCGCAAGAAGCAGCCTGAGCGTCGGCCTCTTCCCCATCAGTACCGCCGATCCGAACATTCCAGAAATCATCTTCCTGCTCAACCGAAACAGGACGTGCCATACGACCCGCCAGATGCTGAAGATTCGAGACGGCGGCTTCGTTGCTGACCTTCACCAACAACGAATCGCAGCCACCATCAAGTTCCTTCTTCGCCATCATCAGAGGCTTGGGGCACTGCAGCCCACGTGCGTCAACTTCCTTCATATGCGTTTCCTTTCCTGCAAGGCGCCATAGATACAGCGCCATTGATTACCTGAGTGCGTTCACGCTTTCTTTTAGCGCTACGATGCCCTTGGCTACCTCCTCTTCGGTATTGAAGCACGAGAAGCTGAATCGCACCGCCCCGCGCTGTTCGGTGCCCAGCGCCCTGTGCATCAAAGGCGCGCAGTGAGCACCAGCACGGGTGCAAATGCCCCAATCACGTGCTAGGGCATCGCCCAACAAAGAAGAGTCGACACCCTCGACATCGATGGCAACAACCCCGCTTCGATCGATGCCTCCATGACCGCCCAGAACAGAAACGCCCCCAATATCACAAGCGCCCTCCTCGAACTGGGACGTTATACGAGATACCTTTTCGTGGATTGCGTCAACGCCCGTTTCTTCAATATAACGTACGCCAGCCGCCAAGCCAGCCAATCCATGGGCGTTTACCGTACCTGCCTCAAGCGCTTCCGGCATGAACCGCGGATGGCGCTCATCGAATGTATGGGTTCCCGACCCACCTTCCACCAAAGGTGCTATATCGAGGTCGGGCACTATACAAAGGCCTCCCGTGCCCTGCGGGCCAAACAGGCTCTTGTGCCCCGTGAAGCACACCACATCGGCACCGAGTTCTTCTTGGGACAGAGGAAGAGCGCCAGCGGTTTGAGCGGCATCAAGGATAAACAGGGCACCATGCTTATGGGCAATCTGAGCCATACGAGCAACATCGTACACATCGCCTGTAAGGTTCGATGCATGGGTTGCGGCAACATAACGAACGCCACCTTCCGAAAGCATGCGCTCGTATTCGTCGAAGTCGAGACTGCCATCGGGTTTAATCGAAGCAACCTTTACCACACACCCTGATTCATCGCGAAGACGGTTCAAGGGACGCAACACAGAATTGTGCGAAGCCGCTGTGGTGACGAGCGTACAGCCAGAAGTCGCCAAGCCTTGAAGGGCAATGTTCAATGCCATTGTGGCATTGAGGGCAAACGAGACACATGAGGGCGAAGGCGCGCCAAGCAAACGCGCCACACTGCGACGAGCCTCAAACACAGCCCTACCCGCTTCAAGGGATGCTGGATGCACCCCACGCCCCACGCCACCAAAAGACGAGATACCGCGCACTACAGCATCAGCAACCCCGGGCGGCTTCATAAGTGTAGTGGCGGCGTTGTCGAAATAGATCATGAAGATCACCCCTTACAGAATGGGCGAACGAAGGAAACAAAACGAGCCGTAAGACCTTCCCACGTAAGCGAATGCATATCGCCCTCAAATGGAGCCAAATGCGCCGCTTCACCAATAGCGCAAGCAATACGCTCAGAGAAAGGACCCAGCTCTTCGGGACAAGGGTCGTCTGCCGTGCGCATACGAGGCGGACGCACGAACACCACAGGCGCATCAGGGACATGGCTTTCAAGCCACGGACGAATACCGGGCAGATCGCTCACCACAACACGACAACCACAGGCCAGCGCCTCGACAACAACCAGGGGCAACCCTTCAAAAAAAGACGGGAGCACGAAGATGTCGGCATTCTGATAGACGCGCACCAATTCATGCGTTTCAAGGCGGCCCGCAAATTCAACAGCAGCAGTGCAGACAGCCGCTCGCTGGGTAAAGCGTTGATATTCGGCAGCATCATTGTGTCCACCCACTAAACAAAGACTCAACCGTTTCCCAGGGACCTGAACTTGGTCAACGGCATCAAGCAAACACCCAACGCCCTTCTTTTCCCAAATCTTGCCAACGTACAGAAGCGATAGCTCACCTTCCTCCTGCGAATGCGGGGATGAAGTCTTAAACACTGAGGAGTTGTACCCAGTACCCAACACCTGAACGTTATAAGGCTCGCATCCATACAGATCGATGATCTCGCCGCGCTGTTCACCGTGGAGGGCAAAAACGCCCGTCAGAGAACGGATGCCTTCGATAATGACATCGCGCTCAAGGCTGTGCGTACGCATTTGACGAAGATCGGTGGAATGGCAAATAGCAAACACCGGGATGTCGGAAACCATACTTCGCACCAAAGCGGTAAGCAGATATAAGTGATGGCATACCACCACATCGGGGCAAAATTCCTCTACAGCCCGCTCGATTCTCTTCGCAAAAGCAGCGTAAAAGCAAGAAACCATCTGATGGTCCATGTCGCGATAACGCATTGCCCGATAGGGCATTTCGTCCGACATACCGCATACGGGAAACGGCACCTCGTCCGTTTCGAATTGAACCGGGTACGCACTTACACCAGCTGGAAACGGCAGCGGATCATCGGGGGCGATTCCGCAAATAACTGCAGCACTATGACCAGCAGCGACTTCACAACGCACCATTTCGGCCAGATACACACCGCTACCCGTACTATCTGGCTTTTGGGCGGTAACATTCAGGATCCTCATTGTTCGTATATCCCTTCGCATTCGAGTCCCTGTTGGACGATGAACCGCTGAAGCTTTTCCCTCGAGCCCTGTTCGACAAGCCAAGCAAAACCGCAACCAGCCGAAATGCTCCGCGGGATAGTGCCCAAACGACCATCAAGGCCGCAGCGTTTGGCAATTTCCTCAAACCCGAATGCGTCAGCCGTGGTATGGAAAGCAACAATAATCATGAAAACAACCCTACTCCACCAGGCATCACCCCAACCGATCAAAGCGGTAAGTTCCGCCCAGGCAACGGTGAGAACGTCAGCCGCACCGATGGCAAAACCCCCTTGCGGAAAAGCGCCTACGGTACACCCAAAACAACAAACGCACTGCAAAACGCTTGATCTTAATCCGTTCTCATTTACATAAAATAGCCCCGACCAGACTTTCCTCGGAAACAAGACGCTGATCGGGGCAAACAAAGCTACGAAACGTTAGCCGATAGCAATGGTGAACACTCCGTCTTTTTCATCAACAGTGGCATTCAGCTTCTTGCGGCGAGCAAGGCGCAGGATATTATCGCGTGGAATTGCGCTATCAACCTCTACAACCACCTGTTCGCCAGGATTCTTCTTCAGGGCATCCTGGGTCATCATCAATGGTTCGGGGCAAAACAAACCCTTAGCGTCTACGGTAACCATATTGAGCTCCTTTACGAACGTGCGCGCTTAAGGTTAACAGCGGCAATGACGAACAATACGACGATACAAACTACGGTGGCAATCTGACCAGCCTCGGTTACGCCCTTGGGGCTAGAAGCAATGCCGAAGTTGTGAGCAAACGCCGCTCCGACCAGAAGTCCGATGAACGTTACGGCAGAATCGCCGGAACCAGAGCCAGCCAATACCATCTGACGCAGAGGACAGCCGCCCAAAAGCGTAGCGCTGAAGCCCACAACAAACATACCCAAAATGTTCCAAAGGGCATCGGTATGAGCGATAGGTTGATCGGCGAAGCTAAGGTTGAAATGACCGGAAGCAAGATTGTAAACGAGCACGCCAGCAAACAGGATGCCGATTACAACCAAACCCCAACCATCGCGTACCAAGAAGGTGTCACGCAGGCCGCCAGCAAAGCAAAGGCGCGTGCGCTGAGCGATAACGCCAAAAGCAATACCGCCAATGATGGAAAGAGCAACCGGAGCATGCATGCTGCCAGGGCCAGACTGAGAAACGGCAAACACGGTAGTGGTGATGCTCAAGACGAACACGGCGACGATGGCGATGAAGGCGATGTGCTCGAGGACGTTCATGATGACTCCTTCCGACGCGACGCTTGGTCGTTGCTTTTCGTTGACCCTATACTCCCGCGAGCGGCTGTTTGGTGCCATCGACCAGGCTTACGGCTGTCTTACG